>MDTB01149049.1_pt1 | contig 19950 bp, 15 predicted proteins | sample 811161 | NCBI WGS metagenome assembly MDTB01 (sample SAMN05326650, study PRJNA326480) | marine metagenome | isolation source: seawater | place: Mediterranean Sea | collected 2009 | reverse complement strand
CCAAGAAAAAATCTTTGATGTGGCAATCATAGGCGGCGGCGGCTCAGGTCTTAGAGCTTCTTTAGAGATATCAAAATCAGGATTAGATGTTGCGGTGGTCTCAAAAGTATTTCCGACTCGATCTCACACTGTCGCGGCACAAGGCGGCATTACTTGTGCAATAGCAAGCGCTGATCCTAATGATGATTGGAGATGGCACATGTTTGATACAGTTAAAGGTTCTGATTACATTGGTGACCAAAATGCAATTGAATATATGTGTTCCGAGGGTCCAGATGCAATTTTTGAATTAGAACACATGGGATTGCCATTTTCTCGCTTTGAAAATGGTCGAATATATCAAAGGCCGTTCGGAGGTCAGTCAAAAGAGTTTGGAGAGGGAGGCCAAGCAGCAAGAACATGTGCGGCTGCCGACAGAACTGGCCATGCTCTTTTACATACTTTATATCAGGCAAACCTTAAAGCAGGAACTAAATTTTTAAATGAGTGGTTTGCAATAGATCTTATTAAAAATGACGAAGGGGCAATAAGAGGCTTAAGTTGTTTCGACATGGAAACTGGTGAAGTTTCAATAATAAGATGTAAAGCTGTTGTTCTTGCAACCGGTGGGGCTGGACAAGTATATGAACAAAATACAACCTCTCTAATTTGTACTGGAGATGGTTTAGGTATGGTGCTTAGACAAGGCTATCCTCTCCAAGATATGGAAATGTGGCAATTTCATCCAACAGGTTTATATGGAAATGGATCTTTAATGACTGAGGGTTGTAGAGGAGAAGGTGGATACCTAATAAATTCTGAAGGTGAGAGGTTTATGCCTAACTATGCACCTAAAGCAAAAGATCTGGCTTCCCGAGATGTTGTATCAAGATGCATAGTACAAGAAATTTTAGCAGGAAGAGGTTGTGGTGAAAATAAAGACCACGTCTTGTTAAAGATAGATCATTTGGGCGCAGACGCAATTATGAAAAAACTCCCAGAAATCAGAGAAATATCTATGACTTTTGCAGATGTTGACCCAATTGAAGCGCCAATACCTGTAGTTCCGACTTGTCATTATATGATGGGAGGAATACCTACGAATGTGCATGGCCAAGTAATTACAACAAAAAATGGCACTGATTCTGTCATAGACGGATTATATTCAATAGGTGAAGCAGCAAATGTGTCTGTGCACGGAGCGAATAGGCTTGGTGGAAATTCTTTGTTAGATTTGGTTGTTTTTGGAAGAGCAGCAGGTCGACACATTAATGAAAACGCAAAAGAATCAAGCTCATTAAATCTTTCCAAATCTAATATTGAAGAATCATTAAATGTTTTCAATAAAATTCAAAGTACAAAAAAAGGTGAAACTGTATTTAATCTAAGATCAGAGATGCAAAACGTAATGCAAAATTACTTTGGTGTATATAGAAATGAAAAACTTATGAAAGAAGGAATTTCAAAACTTGAGGAAATTACAGATAGAACTAAAAAAATTCACTTAATGGATAAATCAAATCAATTCAATTCTGAAAGAGTTGAAGTTTTAGAGTATTTAAATCTTCTGGATATTGCAAATGCTACTGCATATTCTGCTATGGAAAGAAAAGAAAGTAGAGGAGCACACGCAAGAGAAGATTTCCCAGAAAGAGACGACCAAAACTGGCTGTGTCATTCTCTATTTTTTAAGGACAAAAATATTGTTTCAAAAAGAGAAGTAAATTTATCTCCAAAGACTGTGGACGCATTCAAGCCAAAGGCAAGGGTATATTAATGTCTGATGAATTCTTATTGAGTCTTTATAGGTTTGATCCTGAAAAAGACGAGAGACCTTACATGTCCGACTACAAGATTTCTTATCCTGAAACTGGAAACATGATGGTAATAGATGCTATTAGACAAGCACAAGAAAAGGATTCAACAGTAACATTTAGAAGGTCTTGTGCCCAGGGTGTATGTGGATCAGATGGGGTAAATATGAATGGACAAAATGGACTGGCATGCATTACTCCGGTAGCTGATGTGATCACAAGAGGAAAGCTTGAGGTTCGTCCACTTCCAGGCTTACCTGTAATAAAAGATCTTATAGTTGATATGAAGCCATTCTATGAGCAGTACGAAAAAATTAAACCATTCCTAGATAATGAAGATGAAGTTACTACAGGACATGAAAGGCTACAAAGCCCAGAAGATAGAGACAAATTAGACGGTCTCTATGAATGTGTTCTATGTGCATGTTGTTCAACAAGTTGTCCGTCTTTTTGGTGGAATCCAGAAAAATTTGTTGGTCCTGCAGCATTATTGCAAGCATATAGGTTTATTGCAGACACAAGAGATAAGCAGAAAAGAGCTAGACTTAAAAAGCTTAATGATGCCTTCAGTGTTTATAGATGTCATGGGATAATGAACTGTACTTCAGTATGTCCGAAAGGGTTAAATCCTTCTAAGGCAATCAATGAAATTAAAAAGGAGTTAAGAAGAATAGGATAGTGACAAAATCAATAGAGGAGAGGTTTGAAGAAAGTTTCAAGTATGGGGGAAATTCACAGTATCTTGATCATCTCTACGAGCAGTACATACAAGATCCATCAAAAATTGAACCAGTCTGGAAAAAATATTTTGACTCCATTCAAAATGGCCAAATAGACCAAAGTCACAAACAAATAATCTCAAAGTACAAAAATAAAAAATTAGAAACAAAAAAAGTTTCTTTAGTAACTGAAATTTCAAACTCATCTGATGTTCAAAATTTAATAAATGCGTACAGAAGGAGAGGTCATCAAGTAGCAAAAATTGATCCACTTCATTTAAGAGAAGAACCTAAAATCCCTGACTTAGAACTTGAGTTTCATGGTCTATCTGCAAATGATTTTGAAAGGGAATTTTCAATCTCAAATTTTCAAAACTCAAAAAAATTAAAACTTTCTGAAATTCTAAAATCTATAAAAGAAACTTATACATCAAGCATTGGCTATGAATTTATGCATATCATGAATAGTAAAATCCGAAATTGGTTTTTAGAAAAAATTGAGGGTAAATCTACACCTTACGATTTTAATAATGCAGAAAAACAACACATTTTAAAACGATTGGTTGATTCTGAGGGCTTGGAAAAATTTCTTGCATCCAAGTATCCAGGAGCAAAAAGATTTGGTCTTGAAGGTGGCGAATCACTAGTGCCATTACTCGACACAATTATTGAAGATTTTGGATCAAAAGGGGCTAAAGAACTTGTTTTAGGGATGTCTCATAGGGGCAGACTTAATGTGCTTATAAATGTTATGGGTAAAAAGCCGAGCGAACTTTTTACTGAGTTTGCTGAAGATTTTGAGGTAGATATTGAGCATACTGGTGATGTTAAATATCACTTAGGTTTTTCTTCAAACATATTGACTAGTGGTGGAGAGGTTCATCTTGCTCTTGGTTCAAATCCGTCTCATTTAGAAGTAGTAAATCCAGTTATTTTAGGTTCTGTAAGAGCAAGACAGGATAGAAGGCAAGATAGAGATTATAAGAAAGTTATACCAATTCTCATGCATGGAGATGCTTCATTTTCAGCACAAGGAATTGTAATGGAAATTTTGCAGTTATCTCAAACTCGTGCTTATGGTGTAGGTGGCACAGTTCATATCGTCGTAAATAATCAGATTGGATTCACAACGAGCCTTAAAGAAGATGCTAGGTCAACTGAATATTGTACGGATGTTGCAAAAATGATTGAGGCTCCAATAATTCACGTTAATGGCGATGATCCTGAAGCCTGTGTAATGGCAGCTAAATTAGCAGTTGAATTTAGGGATGAATTTAATAGAGATATAATTCTCGATTTTGTTTGTTATAGACGCCGAGGTCACAATGAGACAGATGAGCCTTTTGCAACACAGCCAATGATGTATAGCGAAATCAAAGCTAAGAATACTGTTACAGAATTGTATTACGACAAATTAAGTTCTTCAGGTCAAATTAAACAAGATCAATATGAAAGATTTAAAAAAGATTACAGAAAACACATGGAGAAAGGCGAAATGGTAGCTGAATCAATGGCAAAAGACCCTGATCATGATCTTCATTTTGATTGGACACCATACTTAAACCCTGATTTGACCAAGGCTTACCCAACCGCTGTTTCAAAAGAATTGTTAATAAATTCTATGGAAGTTGGTTTAAAAATTGAGAAAGGGATTGATTTACAGAAACAAGTGCAAAAACTTTATGAGGAAAGAAAGAAAATGCTTTTAGGTAAGGTGCCAATAAATTGGGGTTTTGCTGAAATGGCTGCGTATGCAACTTTGTTAAATGAGGGTTATCCAGTTCGAATGACAGGCCAAGATTCTAGAAGGGGTACCTTTTCCCATAGACACCTTGTAATAAAAGATCAAAAAACAGGCAACGGGTTTGTTCCTTTGTCTAACTTGAATAAAGATAATAAAAAGTTTGAGATTTATGATTCTTTATTATCTGAAGAAGCTGTTTTGGGTTTTGAGTATGGTTATGCTTCGACATGGCCAGAGGGTTTAGTTATTTGGGAAGCTCAGTTTGGAGATTTTGTTAACGTGGCACAGGTAGTAATAGATCAATTCATTGTGAGTGCTGAGACTAAGTGGAACAGGCTTTCAGGTCTTACAATGTTCTTACCTCATGGGTATGAAGGTCAAGGACCTGAGCATAGTAGTTGCAGATTAGAGAGGTTTTTACAATTATGTGCATACGATAATATTCAAGTTTGTGTTCCTACGCTTCCATCACAAATTTTTCATTTGCTGAGGAAGCAAGCAATTAAACCTTTAAGAAAACCACTGATAGTGTTGACTCCAAAAAGCTTACTAAGAAACCCATTGGCAACTTCAAAACTTACGGACTTAACAAAAGGGACTTTCAGAAACATCATTAGAGATAAAAGTTCAGGCGTAGCGAAAAGAGTAATTTTTTGTTCCGGAAAAGTTTATTTTGATTTACTAGAGGAGCTAAATAATAAGAAAATTAAGAATATCGAATTGGTGAGAATTGAGCAACTCTATCCATTTCCTGAAAGTGAGTTAGTAAGCTATACAAAAGAAATAAAGTGTAAGGATTTTCTTTGGGTTCAAGAAGAACCAGAAAATATGGGAGCTTGGTTAATGATTAGACATAGATTAGAAAAAGTTCTCAATGAGACTAAAAAAGGTTACAAATTAAATGTGGTTGCAAGGTTTCCTTCAGCTGCTCCAGCTGGCGGTTATCAAAAATATCATCAGATTCGACAAAAAGAGATAGTTACGAAGGCTTTAGAGTTATAGAATAATCATCATGGCTATCGACATAAAATCACCACAATTTCCAGAATCAATATTTGAGGGAACGCTTTCTAGTTGGCTCAAAAAAGAAGGCCAAGAAATAAAGCAAGATGAGGTTCTTGCTGAGATTGAAACCGATAAAGTTGTTATTGAAGTGACAGCACCTTCAGATGGTGTAATGGGGAAAGTTTTAGTCGATGAAGGAGCAACAATTAAAAGTTCTGAAGTTATAGGAAGCTATAAGGAAGGCGCAATAGAAAATGACTCAAAAGTAGTTGAAGAAACTGCTGTTCCTGAAGAACAAGTTGAACTAGATAAAAAAGCTGAAGAAGTAAAAGAAGTAGAAGCAAAACAAGAAGTGCATGAAGTTCATGAGACTGCAGAAACAACCAAAGAAAAAATTGTAGAATCGGATACTAAAGGATTTAGAATGGGTCCAGCAGCAAAAAAATTACTCAAAGAAAAATCATTAACCACTGAAAATATCAAAACTTCATCAAAAAAAGGAGTGGTAACCAAAAAAGATATTTTAGAAGCTGAAAAAACTCAAAAAAAAGTAGAGCCTACGAAAGTGAAAGAAAACATTTCACATATGGGACCATCAGAAAGGGTGCCCATGACAAGATTAAGATCTGTTGTAGCAAAAAGATTGCTAGAATCACAAGCACAAACAGCATCCCTTACTACATTTAATGAAGTAGATTTACATGAAGTAAAAATCTTACGAGAAAAATATAAAGAAAGTTTTGAGGAAAAATTCGGTGTTAAGTTGGGATTTATGGGAATGTTTTTAAAAGCATCAAGTATTGCTCTTCAAGAAATGCCGATTGTAAATGCGTCAATCGACGGAGACGACATTGTTTATCATGGTTTTCAAGATATTGGTGTAGCAGTTTCGACTGAGAGAGGTCTTGTTGTTCCCGTTGTAAGAAATGTACAGAACCTTACTATCGCAGAAATAGAGCTTGCAATTAGAGATCTTTCTCTTAAAGCACGTGACGGCAAATTGGATATTGAGGATATGACGGGTGGTACTTTTACGGTTTCTAACGGGGGTGTTTTTGGATCATTGCTTTCAACGCCTATTTTAAATCCGCCTCAGTCCGCAATTCTAGGAATGCATAAAATACAAGAAAGGCCAATGGCAGTGAATGGAAATGTTGAAATAAGACCAATGATGTATCTTGCTTTGACATACGATCATAGATTATTAGATGGAAAGGATGCAGTTTCATTTCTCGTGAAAATAAAAGAAATATTAGAATCACCAGAATCAATGATACTAGGAGTTTAGATGGAATATGATGTTGTAGTTATTGGAGGAGGCCCAGGCGGATATGTTGCTGCCATTAAAGCTTCTCAGCTTGGTTTAAAGACAGCTTGTATAGAATTTGATGAGGATAAATCTGGAAAAGTAAAACTTGGAGGCACTTGCCTAAATGTCGGCTGCATACCATCAAAATCACTCTTAGATTCCTCATATAAATTTAAACAAATCAGCGAAAGTTTTGATGATCATGGAATAAAAGTTTCAAAACCTTCATATGATCTAAGCAAAATGATGCAAAGAAAAGATGAAATCGTTCAAAAACTTACTGGAGGGGTAGGTCATCTATTTAAACATAACAAAGTTGAGTCCATACATGGAAAAGGTAAGTTAGTTTCAGCTAACGAAGTTGAGGTGACAAATTCAAAAGGAAAAAAACAAACAGTCAAAGGTAAAAATATAATTTTAGCTGCTGGCTCTAGACCAATAAATATTCCATCTATTCCTTGGAACGGATCTACAGTTGTGGGAAGTTCCGGTGCTCTTGAATTTAACGAAACCCCAAAAAAACTTGCAATAATAGGCGCAGGTGTAATTGGATTAGAGCTGGGAAGTGTATGGTCAAGACTTGGGTCAGTTGTTGACATTTATGAAGCTGAAAAAACACTTTTACCTATGCTAGATGACGATGTTTCAAGATTAATTGAAAGAGAATTTAGAAAGCAAAATCTTAATATTCAACTTGGTACTTATGTAAAAGGTTCCAAGAAATCAAGAAAAGGAATCTCGTTAGATTTAGAAATTGACGGTAAAACAACCTCAGCTCAATACGACAAAGTAATTGTAGCAGTAGGCAGAAGACCCTTCACAGAAAATTTACTTGGTAAAGAAGTACAAATATCACTTGATGAAAAAGGATTTGTTCCAGTCGATGAATATTGCCGAACTTCATTAGAGAACGTTTATGCAGTTGGAGATATTGTTAGAGGTCCAATGTTAGCCCATAAAGCAATGGAAGAGGGGATTATGGTAGCTGAAAGAATTGCTGGAAAGAAGATGGAAGTGAACTATGACTTAGTGCCAAGTGTTATTTATACACATCCTGAAATAGCGTGGGTAGGTAAAACAGAAAAGGATTTAAAGCAAAGTAATATTGATTACAAAAAAGGAAGCTTTCCATTCTCTGCAAGCGGCAGGGCACTTGCAGCTGGAGATTCTGTTGGTTTTGTAAAAATGCTTGCTGACAAAGAGACCGATGAGGTTTTAGGTGTACAAATATTTGGAAATTCTGCTTCAGAAATTTTACAACAAGGTTTAATAGGTATGGAATTTTCAGCTAGCTCTGAAGATTTCGGCTTAACAATGTTTAGTCATCCAACCGTCTCCGAAGCTCTCCACGAAGCTGCTTTAGCTGTGAATAAGCAAGCTATACATATTGGAAATTAATGAATTTACACGAGTATCAATCAAAAGAACTTTTTGAACTCTATAATTTGCCAGTTTCTAAAAGAGGTTTAATCACAAAATTATCTGATATAGATGAAGCTTTAGAAAAAATTGACTTCAGTAATGGCTGTGTGGCAAAAGTTCAAGCCCATACTGGTGGCAGAGGCAAAGTTGGTGGAGTGGAACTGTGTAACACCAAAGAAGAGATTGAAAATTTTGTAAATAATTGGCTAGGAAAAAAAATTGTTACAAATCAGACAGGTAGCCAAGGTCTGCCAGTAAATATTATTTCTATTGATGAATTAACTTCAATTGAAGCAGAGTTATATATGAGCCTAATAGTTGATAGACCAGATAAATGTATATCTATGATCGTTTCTAGAGCAGGGGGCATGAATATTGAAGAAGTAGCAGAGACTAACCCTGAAAAAATACTAAAAATTAAATTTCAAGGTGGCCATAAAGTTGATGAAAATGAGCTATATGAAGTTTGCAGTAAGTTGGAACTTAGTGCTGAGCAGACGAAACAGTTTCATGAAATTGTAATGGGTTGCAAAAAGCTTTTTCTTGAAAAGGATCTGAGTTTGCTTGAGATTAATCCTTTAGTAATTACAAGCGAAGGCAATTTACACTGTTTAGATGCAAAAATTAATGTAGATGAAAATGCTTTATACAGGCAAGAAGAAATCCAATCAATGAGAGACTCATCCCAAGAAGATGAAAGAGAGTATCAAGCAAAACAACATGACCTGAGTTATGTATCTCTTGACGGAAATATTGGATGCATGGTGAATGGTGCAGGTTTGGCAATGGGCACAATGGATACAATTAAATTGTACAACGGAGAACCTGCTAACTTTTTAGATGTTGGGGGAACGGCTACAAAAGAGAGAGTTGGAGAGGCGCTAAAGTTAATATTGTCTGATCATAATGTTAAGGGAATTTTGGTTAATATTTTTGGTGGCATTGTTCGATGCGACCTGATTGCTGAGGGCATTATAGGAGCAATTAATGAAATAGAGGTAAATGTGCCTATAGTTGTTCGACTTCAAGGAAATATGAGTAATGAGGGAAAGGAATTACTTAACAATTCTGGACTTAATGTGATAGGTGAGGACTCGTTAATTCAAGCGTCTCAAAAAATTGTGGAGTTAGTTAAATGAGTGTGCTAATTAGTTCAAAAACTAAAGCGATTTTTCAAGGTTTTACAGGTTCACAAGCAACGATGCATGCCGAACAATGTATTGCATATGGAACAAATGTTGTTGGAGGCGTAACTCCAGGAAAAGGTGGCCAAGAACATTTAAACTTGCCTGTTTTTAACTCAGTAAAAGAGGCAGTTTCAGAAACTAATGCAAATACTTCAGTAATATTTGTACCGGCAAGATTCGCAAAAGCGGCAATAATAGAAGCAGCAGAGAATGGGGTTGAATTAATTATTTGCATTACTGAAGGCGTGCCAGTCTTAGATATGATCGATGTCATTGATGTTTTAAATCATAATCCTAATATTCGTCTTATTGGTCCTAATTGTCCTGGGGTAATAACTCCAGGCGAAGCAAAACTTGGAATAATGCCTGCCTCTATTCATACAAAAGGATCAGTAGGTATTGTCTCTAGATCAGGGACTTTGACATATGAAGCGGTTGATCAAACAACTCTTGCAGGTCTTGGTCAAAGTACTTGTATAGGCATTGGAGGCGATCCAATTAATGGGACATCTTTTATTGATTGTTTAAGGATGTTTGAAAGCGATGATCAAACTGAATCTATTGTTATGGTAGGAGAAATTGGAGGGACAGCTGAAGAAGAAGCAGCTGAATTCATTAAAGATAATGTTTCAAAACCCGTTGTTTCATATATTGCAGGAGCAACTGCTCCAAAGGGCAAAAGAATGGGACATGCAGGAGCAATTATTTCTGGTGGCAAGGGCACAGCTCAAGACAAATTCAAGGCTCTTGAAAGTGCTGGTGTGTCTGTTGTTACAGATCTAAATTTAATTGGCTCAAAATTAACTGAGCTTCTTAAGTAACCCTTTCTTATACTTAAGTCTTCCTGTATTAAGAATCGCACTCATCGTTATCCCAATTATCATTCCTACCCAAATTCCCTCTGCCTCATTTGGTAATCCTATTATTTCATTAAATGCCAGATAGATGCCTATTGGCAGGGCAAAAAACCAATATGAAATAACTAGATTAACCATTGTTATAAAAGTATCTTTATGCCCTCGCAAAGACCCTATTGCTGAAAAGCCAATTGCGTCAGGTATTTGAAAAACTGCCGCAAGAGCTAAAAGGCCCAGCGCCTTTATTACAACAGATTGATCATTTGTATAAAGTCCAATTAATAACTCTCCCGCTGTTAACAGTAAGCAAAAATTTAAAATAGCTATAAAAAAGAGAGTCTTAAACTAAAATTCGCTGCATAGTTTGCCTTTAAATAATTTTTTTCACCAATTAAATTTCCAACTCTTATTGCAGAAGCTAAGCCGAGTGATAAAGGCAACATGAATATAAGACCTACTATGTTTATTGCAATTGTATGCGCAGCCAATGATGTCGAACCGAATATTGATATTATCAGAGCAGCCCCGCTAAACATGCTTAATTCAACAAATATGCCAAAACTTATTGGAGTGCCTATTCGTAATATTTCCAAGGAATTTTTTATATTGGGGAATAAAAATTTTCCGTAAATATAAGACTCTTTATAATTTTTTAAAAAGAGAGTTGCTAGCCATAAAACTATAAGACCTATCCAACTAACCAATGCAGTTGCGACACCACAACCTATGCCACCCAGATCCATCGAAAATATGAAGAAATAATTCAGTGGGATATTCAACATAAAGCCTAAACCGCCAATCATGAAGACAATTTTAGTTTGAGTTATTCCCTCACTGTAATTTCTTAACGCCTGATAAAGAGCTATTGGTATAGCGCCGTATGACACAGCAGTAAGATAGCCAAGACTCACGGACCGAATACTATCCTCTGTGCCTAGGGCATTTAAAACAATATTCCCGTTTGAAAGAAGCAGGGCAAATAAAATACCCAAAAATAGAGCCACCCATAAAAATCGTCGAGTTTTGATCTTAATTTCTTCAAATTCCTTAGCTCCGTAATGCTGAGCAATAATAGGTCCGATACCAAACATTACCCCAGCAGTTAAGAAATACAGAGGGTTAAAAATAGATGCTCCTAAACCAACTCCAGCTAGGTCATTTGCTGAATAATAGCCTGCCATAATGTAATCGGTTGTTGTCATGGCATACATAACAAGTTGGCTGCCAAGAATAGGTAGTCCAAGTTTTTTAAAATATTTTGCTTCTAGTGAAAAATTTTCTAAATTAAACTTGATCATGCAGAGACCTATTCTAGCTTATAATTAGTAAAGGAGCTTAATCATTGATATAGAAAAAAGACCGTTCTGGCTTAAACATTTATTTAATTCAATTAGTGCATTTTATATCCATCATTTTCTTAAACCTAAATTTAAGAATTTTGGTAAAAATGTGATGATTCTCAAACCTCAAAATCTAAAAATATTTGGAAATAATATTTCAATTGGTGACTATGCAACTTTAATTACTGCCCCTGACAAGCGAATAGATTTATCAACCTGGGAGACAGACAAAATTAATGGTGAAATTCAATTAGGAAAATATACTTTAATCTCTCCGGGAACAAGCATCAGAAGTGCTAAAAAAATTACTATTGGAGAATCAACCATGATTGCTTCAGACGTCACTATAACTGACTCAGACTGGCATGGAATCTACGATAGAACAGATTATGTGGCAACACCAAAAGAAGTAATTATTGAAGAAAATGTTTGGATAGGAGAAAAAGCAATCGTTCTTAAGGGCTCTAAAATTGGAAAAAACAGCATTATTGGAGCTGGTTCAGTTGTGAATGGTGTGGTTCCTGAAAACGTTGTCTTTGCTGGCAATCCTGCGAGAGAAGTAAAGAAACTTGATGAGAAGGATTTCGTTACCAGAAAATCACTATTTAGCCAATCATCAACATATTTAGATGATCTTCTTACAATTGAGAAAAAAACAATGGAAGCAAATACTTTGCTTGGATGGATTAGATCAATTGTTTGGCCAAAAAAATGAAAATCCTAATTGATAAGAATATCCCTTATGTAGAACATTTTTTTCAAGAACATCTTAATGATATTGAATATTTCACAGATCATGATTTTGATATTAGTGAAGTGGCAGAGGATTCCATAGTTATTACAAGATCAACTTATAGAACTCATGGAAAAAGAATATCTAACGCCGTTAAATTTCTATGTTCTGCCTCAACAGGCGAAGATCATTTTGATAAGAACGTTTTAGAAAATATGAAAATTCCATATGCTTTTTCATCTGGAGCTAATGCTGTTGCAGTTAGAGAGTATGTTTTTTCTGTAATAGCACTAATGTTAGAAGAGAAAAAAATAAACCAAACCTCTCCATTACTAATTATCGGTTGTGGCAATATTGGAAAAGGTGTTTATGAGACTTTGAAATATTTTGACTTCAATGTTAGCTCCTATGATCCTCACAAACCAAGCACTAATAACGATGATGCTGTCGAAGGATATTCTTTTATCTCCTTGCATGTACCTTTCACAACTTCCTCAGAATCAGAGTATTTTACGGAAAACCTTTTTTATTCATCAAAATTCAAAAGCTGTGAAGATGGAGCAATAATTCTCAATACATCTCGGGGAGGCGTAGTATCTGAAAAAGATTTCGTAGATCTCGATGATGATCATAATTATATTCGAATGATCTCTGACGTTTTTGAAAATGAGCCAAATATAAATGAGGATTTTTTAAACAAAAACTTATTTGCCACACCTCATATAGCAGGCCATTCACAATTTGCTCGATATCAAATGACTAAAATGGCATATGAAAATGTAATGAATTTTCTAGGACAGGATATTAGTGAAAGAAATTCAATTCTTGAAAATAGAATTATTAATTTTGAAAAAAATATTTTTGATAAAGATATGAAAGAATTTGGATTACCTGTTACCTTAATGTTGGAGACATTCAATCCTAAGTCAGACGTATTTAATTACAAAGACTTCAAAAAAGTTAGAGATAATTACAATAATAGAATCGGTTACTCACAGGCAACAATTAAGGGATGCTCAGAAGTGGCAGACCGGGGAAACTTAAAATTACTTGGGTTCACTGTAGAAGAAAACTAGAATATAACTGAAAGGCAATGAAAAAGATAAATAACAATCTTACTGAAGAAGAATTAATAGTTCTTAGGGATAAAGGCACTGAAAGAGCATTTTCAGGTAAATTCGATTCATTTTATGAAGATGGAACTTACAAATGCAAAAACTGTGGCCAAGAACTTTTTAAATCTGAAACAAAATATAACGCAGGATGTGGTTGGCCTAGCTTTTTTGAAGCAGTTAATGAAGATGCGATCATTTATCGAGATGATCACTCTATTTTTGGTCGTCCTAGAACTGAAATATTATGTTCGAATTGTGAGGGCCATTTAGGGCATGTATTTAATGACGGCCCAGTAGATAAAACTGGTTTGAGGTATTGTGTTAATTCCATATCTTTAGACTTTGATTCAGAGAAAAAGTAGTTGAATATCTCAAATTTTTGGAAATCTTCGTTTGGGTTTAGTTTCTTTACACTAATCTCCAGAATTTTTGGATATATAAGAGATTTAGTATTTTCATCAATCCTTGGGGCAAATGTAATCCACGATATATTTGTTGTAATTTTTAAAATCCCTAATGTTTTTAGAAGTTTCTTTGGTGAGGGGGCCTTATCTCAGTCTTTAACACCAAGCATTATTGAAGCTAAAGAGAACTTACATAATTTTTTAAATCAAATTTTTACGATGCTGTTCTTTGCTTTGTTAAGTTTCGTAGTTTTTGTTGAGCTTTTTCCTGAATTGTTTGTCTCAATTTTTGCTCCTGGATTTCAAGCAGATGAAAATAAATTTTTGGACGCCACGAAATTTTTAACATATGTTTTTCCTTATATATTGCTCATTTCTCTGGTAGCTTTTTTAGGGGCAGTGCAAAACTCGAAGAAATCTTTTAAAGTTGTTGCAGCAACTCCAATATTATTTAATTTAACCTTAATTATTTTCGCTTGTTTTTCTCAAGAGCTTTCTTTAGGTGTAATTGGAACAGCAGTAATAGTAGCTGGGGCTATACAGCTTTTATTAAATCTATTCTTTACTAGCACACTCGGGTACTTTCCCGCTTTTACAAAAAAATATGATACGAAAGTTTTAAATTCATTTTTTTCTAGATTTTTTCCTGCAATTCTTGCAGCTGGAGTCTACCAACTTAATGTTTTAGTAGACACAATTTTTGCATCATTCCTCATATCTGGTAGTCCAACATGGTTGTATTTATCAGACAGATTAATCCAGTTTCCAATGGGTTTATTTGGCGTTGCGATAGCTCTTGTAGCTTTACCTGATCTGACTGAGCAATTATTAAATAAAAATAAAAAAGAGTTTAGGAAGGTATTTATCAGAGGTTTCTCATCGACATTTTTGTTGGGATTAGCATCTGGTCTTTTTTATATCCTTCTCTCGGTACAAATCATTCAAATATTATTTTTTAGAGGTGAGTTTAATATGAATGATGTAGAGATGACTTCACTTAGTCTTGTCGCCTATGCTTATGCTTTGCCGTTCTTGTTAAGTTCAAAATTTTTCAATAGTGTTTTTTTTGCAGCAAATAAAACAAAATTTGTTTTAACTCTTGGTTTAATCTCATTAATTCTAAATTTAGTGCTAAATTATGTGTTTATTTTTATCTATGATATGGGTCATGTAGGATTGGCTTTAGCCACTACTTTTGCAGCCATATCAGTATGGGTAATTGCAATAATATATCTATTTAGTCTGAGAGAAAGTATGACATGATGAAAACTGGTTACGCCACGACAATAGGAAATTTTGATGGTCTACATCTAGGCCATGCAGCTTTAATTGCAAAAATTAAAACTAATGCAGAAAAGATGAATCTTAAAACAAAAGTAATCACATTTAATCCTTATCCATTTGAATTTTTCAAATTAGAAAAAAATAGAATTCTTTCAGAATTTGATAAGAGAGAATTATTAGCAAATTTTAAAATTGATGATGTGAACACCATTAATTTTGATGATGATTTCAGAAACACCTCCGCAAAAGATTTTTTTTCTAAATATCTGCTTGAAGAAGATGTTAGATACTTGATTGTAGGCAAAGATTTTCGATTTGGAAAAGATAGATCGGGAGACCTAAGGTTGCTCAGATCACTTTGCGATCAAAATAAAATAATTTTAGAGGTCCTAGAAGATCTCAAAAGCAATGATACAAAAATTAGTAGTACATTGATAAGAAAATTACTTGATAAAGGAAAATTCCATGAAGCATCAAAATTGCTTGGTAGAACCTATCAAATATCTGGAAAAGTAATTAGGGGCAAAAGTTTAGGAAAGAGAATCGCTACCCCAACAGCGAACATAGATATTTTAAATAAAAAATTTTGTTTTACCGGCGTTTTTTTAGGTAAAACTAAAATAGGACAAAGCGAATATTTTTGCATTATAAATTTTGGCCCAAAACCCACTTTTGATGATCTTGAACAATCTTTAGAGGCTCATATCCTCGATTATGATGGAAATATATATGATGAGGCCTTAAGCATAGAATTTTTATGTAAAATTAGAGATCAAATCAAATTTAAGTCTATAGAAGAATTAAAGAATCAAATTAATGAAGATAAAATAAAGGCTAAAGAGCTAAAAAAACTTTATGAGTGAAAAAAAAGATCAAAAATTAAATTTACCAAGTACTAGTATTCCCATGAAAGCAAACCTTAACTTGAGGGAGCCTGAGATGCTAAATGAATGGCATAAAAGAAATGTTTACAAGAAAATTAGAGAGGCTAGGACTGGAAGAGAAAAATTCATTTTGCATGATGGGCCACCATATGCAAACGGAAATATCCATCTCGGTCACGCTGTAAACAAAGTCCTTAAAGATATTGTAATTAGATCAAAAACATTGGAGGGGTACGATGCTCCATATGTGCCAGGATGGGATTGCCATGGTTTGCCAATAGAACATCAGGTTGAGAAAAAAATTGGGAAAAAAAGAAGGGAAATTACTCAATCAGAATTCCGAGATCTTTGTAGAGAGTATGCTAAGAAACAGATAGCCATACAGAAAGATGATTTTGTTAGATTAGGTGTTTTTGGAGATTGGGATAAAAGCTATGCTAGTCTCGATCAAAATTTTGAAGGAGATGCCATCAATGGTTTTGCAAGAATTTTTCATAATGGGCATGTTGAAAAAGGTTTCAAGCCAGTCCACTGGTGCCCTGAATGTAGTTCCTCGCTAGCAGAAGCTGAAGTTGAATATATCGATAAAAATTCAACAGCAATTGATGTAAAGTTCAAATTTGATGAAAACAGCACTGAAAATCTAATCAATAAACTTAAACTTGATAAGAAAAAAAATATATCTTTAGTTATTTGGACTACAACGCCTTGGACAATTCCCGGAAATCAGGCGGTATGCTTTAATGCCGATATAGATTATCAGGTTATTGATTCAGGTGAAGAGTATTTACTTGTTGCTGTTGAGCTTTGCGAACAATGCTTAGATAGGTGGAATAATGACTCTTATAAAGCAACAAAAATAAAATTTAAAGGTTCAGAATTAGAAGGGCTCAAATCATTACACCCCTTATATGAAAGAGTTACACCTCTTTTTGTCGGTGATCACGTCACTACAGAAACTGGTACTGGTTTTGTTCATACTGCACCTGCTCATGGTGTTGACGATTTTAATGTTTGCTCACATGAAAACGTTGAAGTTGTTAACCCTATATCTATGAATAATTTGTATAAAGATGACGTTGAATTTTTTGCTGGTGTTCATGTAAGGAAAGTTGATCCTCTTGTGTTAGAAGAGCTTAAAAATAATGAAGCACTTATTTGTAATGAAAATTATCAACACAGCTACCCGCATTGTTGGAGACATAAAACTCCCTTAATTTTTATGGCTACCCCACAGTGGTTTATTTCAATGACAAAGTCAGGTTTGTTAGAAGGAGCAAGTAGAGCGGTTCAAGACGTTGAGTTTATACCTGAGTGGGGCAAAGAAAGAATGGAAATAATGCTTAAAGATAGGCCAGATTGGTGCATTTCGAGACAAAGAGATTGGGGTATACCTATTACTCTTCTTTATGAAAACGATACTGGAGAACTTCACTCCGAACAAAATGAAATTTTTGTTAAAGCTTCAGAGGCAATTAAAGATTCAGGTATTGATTCATGGACGAATTTAGATCTTGATCTGGATCAAGATGGTTATGAAAAATCAAAAGACATTTTTGATGTTTGGTTCGATTCCGGCATCACACATTACTGTGTAGTTGATGAGCTTTATGGTTCGAATACACAATCGGATTTATATTTAGAGGGTAGTGACCAGCACAGGGGTTGGTTTCAGTCTTCTTTGTTAACCTCAATTGCCATGAAAGGAACTGCTCCCTATAAGTCGGTTTTAACTCATGGCTTTGTCGTAGACGATTCAGGCAGAAAAATGTCTAAATCCTTGGGAAATGTAGTGACTCCGCAGGAAGTAATTAAAGATTCTGGGGCTGATATTCTGAGATATTGGATATCATCAACAGACTTTAGGGGAGAAATGGCCTTTTCAAAAGATATTTTTAATAGATCAATCGATGGATTTAGAAGAATTAGAAACACAATGCGTTTTATGGTTTCAAACTTGTATGACTTCGATAAAAAATTTGATACTGACAATTTGCTATTTATTGACAAAGTTATTTTGCACAAAATCAATTCTCTTCAACAAGAAATAAGAGAGGACTATAGTAATTATAATTTTCATAAAGTAATTTCTAAAATTCTTAATTTTTGTGTAAATGATTTAGGGGGCATGTACTTGGATGTGATTAAAGATAGGCTTTATACAATGAAAAGTGACTCCATAGGCAGAAAATCAGCGCAATATTGCATCAGCAAAATGCTGCACACCCTTACAAAATTAATTTCACCAATATTGCCTTTTACAGCATATGAATTTAACGAAAACTTGTATCCAGAACATGGTGACGATATTTTTAGTGAGGAATTCGAAGATTTAGAATTATTTTCTTCATCTGAGGACATAGATGCATTTGATTCGTTATTAGCATTAAGAGGAAGGGTGTATCAGGCTATTGAATTAGAAAGACAGAGTGGCAATATAAAAAATGCCTTAGACTGCGAACTTCTATTAACACTGACCAAAAAAGACTTTTCTTATGCTGAAAATATGAGCTCAGAATTATCAAAATTTTTTATAAGTTCAGGTTGTGAAATCGTATGTGGAGACGAAGAAAAAATTATTGTAAAAAAATCAAAGCATGAAAAATGTTCAAGGTGTTGGCATAGAGTTGAAGAACTTGATTCAAATCATATTTGCTCTAGATGTAACTCAAATATGACTGGAGAAGGTGAAGTTAGGAGTTTTTTTTAATTGAAGTTTTTTCTTCTTTTCCTTGCTCTGTTAAGCATTGATTTATCCATAAAGTGGTATCTCAATACCGCTAGTATTGAGTCAATAACATTGATACCTTATTTTCTCGATTATTTTTTAACGAAGAATACTGGTATTGCCTTAAGTTTGTTCAGTTCTTCTGGTAGCTTCACACAAATTTTGCTTTTAATTTTTATTTTTCTTGCTCTTGCGTTTTTAACTTTTACATTTCTAAAAACCGAAGATAAATCACAAAAGCTTGGTTTGCTATTGGTTCTGGCAGGTGGTTTTGGAAATTTTATCGAAAGATTTTTTTATGGTTCGGTAACAGACTATCTACATTTAAGAATAGGAACTAATTCATTATTTGTTTTTAATTTTGCCGATTTTCTAATAACAATGGGAGCTGTTTTGATAGTATTTATTTGGATAAGGGAAGAAAGAAATGTCTAAGGAAATAGTTTTAGCAAACCCGAGAGGATTTTGTGCTGGCGTCGATAGGGCAATTGATATAGTTGAAAAGTCACTGGAAAAATTTGATCAGCCAGTATTTGTTAGACATCAAGTTGTCCACAATAAAAAAGTTGTTGAAGATCTAGAAAAAAAAGGCGTCAAATTTGTTAAAGAAATTAAAGAGATTCCTGATAATGCAGTTGCTATTTTTAGTGCTCATGGCGTCAGTAAATCTGTTGAAGATGAAGCCAGAGAGAGAAAATTTATGTATTTTGATGCAACTTGTCCTTTGGTCACGAAAGTTCACTTGGAAGTTCAAAGACATGCTAGAAAGGGTAGAGATATTGTATTAATTGGTCATAAAGGACATCCCGAAGTTATTGGTACTTTAGGCAGACATCCCGAAGATTCTGGTACAAATATTTACCTAGTTGAGAATAATGAAGATATTGATAAATTAAACATACATTCTGAGGAAATTGCATACGTTACTCAAACAACTTTATCCGTAGATGATACTCAAGGGCTTATAAATGCACTGCAAGAAAAGTTTCCCAGCATTATCGGGCCTAGTGCAGATGATATTTGTTATGCAACGCAAAATCGACAAGATGCTGTAAAGCAATTATCACTTGAATGTGAAATCGTGCTTGTCATTGGATCAAAAACAAGTTCTAACTCAAATAGATTGAAAGAATTAGCTGAAAAATGTGGTACGACATCTTTTTTAATAGATGGAAAATCAGACATTGATATAGAATTGATAAAAACTGCTTCATCTATAGGCATAACAGCTGGAGCATCTGCTCCGGAAGAAATAGTTCAAGATGTTATTTCATTTCTCTACCCGTTGGGGTATCAATCAGTTAGAAATCTTTCTGAAAATAATGAAACCATGACTTTTAAGCTACCAAAAGAGTTATTAGATTGATTCGTATTGTTTTTTTTAACAGTTTAAAATTACATTATGAGCTTATCGATTAAAAACCAT
>MDTB01227419.1_pt1 | contig 19955 bp, 15 predicted proteins | sample 811161 | NCBI WGS metagenome assembly MDTB01 (sample SAMN05326650, study PRJNA326480) | marine metagenome | isolation source: seawater | place: Mediterranean Sea | collected 2009 | reverse complement strand
CTCTACCGGCATCAAATCTCTGCTAAGGCAAAATTATTAATCGTTTGAGGGAGTTAGCAAACACTGTTAAGCTCCGCACCGTTTTACTGATCACGCCTTCGCGCGCGATAGCGGTCGGCCTTAGACCGCGCTATCACCTGTTGGCCTGATGATAACAGCTGAGGTGCATATGCTACCCGGCTCAGTTTTAACGGGAATAATAGACGCCGCTGGTAATGAACCAACGGTTTCGATTGTAACGTCACGCATACAGCGCGATACAGAAATGAAGCATCGATAGTGCTTCGACAATTAACGACGAAATAGAAAAACGAACAATAGCGCGTTGCCTGTTAAAGACAGCGCAAACGCGATAAAGACGGCTTAAAAGCAAACGAGAGATTACAGCGCCACGGTGAGTTGATTAAGCACCGCGACTGTTACCATTAGTCTACAGCATCTGACTGCTCTCCAAGCCTGCCCTCTTTCTGGTTGCGGAACTCGTTCCGCGGTGGGAATAGAATTTGTTGAAACAGAGCGATTCGTTGCGGTTTTAGTTGCAACGGACCTGTACGAATAGTGCACTTGCGCTCTTCAGCACTGACAATGCTGTTATAAGACACTCTGTTGGCGCCACGACGCGCCAGCTTCGACTTAATGCATACGGTGACTTTTACTCACCGATCATTAACTTACCACGACCAGCTTGGGGCGTTGTCGCCATTTCTTTTTCGTCCACAACACGGGTGTGCTTGAGCACAGTCGGACGGAGAAAAATGTGAAAAGAATGCTCATTAATGCGACTCATCCAGAGGAAGTACGGATTGCTTTGGTGGACGGTCAAAAGCTCTACGACTTAGACATCGAAAATCGTTCGCGAGAGCAAAAAAAATCCAGCATATACAAGGCCAAAATAACCAGAGTTGAGAAAAGTCTCGAAGCCGCATTCGTAGATTTCGGTGCTGAACGTCATGGCTTCTTGCCGCTCAAAGAAGTCGCCAAGGACTATGTACAAAAAGGCGGGCAAAGCAACGATGGGGTTCGCGAAGGCACCGAGATAATCGTTCAGGTCGAAAAAGAAGAACGTGGCAATAAAGGCGCTGCATTGACTTCCTACCTGAGCCTTGCCGGTCGTTACATGGTTCTAATGCCAAACAACCCCAGAGCCGGAGGCATTTCTCGACGTATTGAGGGAGATGACCGTGATGAATTGCGCTCAGCAATGTCGCAACTGGACATACCAGATGGCATGGGTGTCATTGTGCGAACCGCCGGCGTTGGACGCAGCAGCGAGGAACTCAATTGGGATTTGTCTTATCTGCTACAACTTTGGGAAGCAATTAAAACCGCCGGCGCAACTGAGGCGACACCATCACTGCTGTATCAGGAAAATAGCGCTGTGCTGCGCGCGATTCGCGACAACCTGCGCCCTGACATTGGAGAAGTCCTTATAGAAGGCGACTCAGCGTTTGAGGAGGCGTCCGCTTTTATCGCACAGGTGATGCCCAACTATCGAGACAAGGTCAAGGCCTACGACGATTCGATACCTCTGTTCAGTCGCTACCAAATTGAGAGCCAGATTGAGACTGCTTTTGAGCACACGGTCAAACTGCCCTCCGGCGGCAGCATTGTGATCGACCCTACCGAGGCGCTGGTATCTATCGACATAAACTCAGCCCGCGCAACTAAGGGTTCTGATATCGAAGAAACGGCCCTGAACACCAATTTAGAAGCCGCAGACGAAATAGCACGTCAACTTAGAATTCGCGATATCGGCGGCCTGGTCGTGATTGATTTCATTGACATGATGAGTACCAAAAACCAACGCGCTGTAGAAAATCGCATGCGCAATGCACTAGAAGCAGACCGAGCACGCATCCAAACTGGCCGCATTTCACGCTTTGGATTAATGGAGATGAGTCGCCAACGTTTGCGACCATCGCTAGAGGAGATTTCCACCGAGCTCTGTCCACGCTGCAACGGTCAAGGACGCATTCGAGATACCCGCTCTTTGGCGCTTGCAATACTGCGGGTAATGGAAGAAGAGTCACTAAAAGAGCGCAGCGCAGTGATCCGTGTCCAAGTGCCACTCGCAATTGGAGCGTTTTTGCTGAACGAGAAACGCGGCGATTTAGCGGAGATCGAGAGGCGTACTAAAACTCACATCGTGATCATTCCCAACTCGAATCTGCAAACGCCACACTACCTCGTAGAAAGATTGCGCGACGACCATGTGCAAGAGGAGGGTGAAATCCCTAGCTATATGCTGTCAGAGCTGGCCAATAAAGCCGCCAGCCAGGAGATGCCCGAGGAAACGACTTTGCCCCAGCATCCGCAAGCTGCCGTTAAACCGCAAATTCAAAATCACGCGCCCGCGCCAATTGCACCACAAAAGGCCGATAAAACCCCGGGTTTACTCACAAGAATATTCAAAAGCCTGTTTTCCGATGAAGTCATTACTCCAGACGAGGACACCAGCAAAGGCGGCAAGCGAGGGGCTAAAAACAACACTGACGGCAGTCAGCGGAAGCGCCGTGATGACAAGAATCCACGCAAACGCGCTCGCAACAATAATCGCACAGAACAGAAACGTGACGAAACATCAGGTCGAGGGGGCAAGCGTGCGCCCAACACTGCAGAGGACAACAACAAGAGCGGCAGGGCCGCAGACAACAGCGCCGAGTCTCGCAACGAACAAAAACGGCGCGGCCGAGGTAAAGCCAATCGCGCTGCAGCAGAAGAAAACTTTATCGCCGTATCACCAGAAGCACGTCAGCCGAGCGCGGATGATCTCGCCAAGAGTAAGCGACGACCCAAGCGCGACCGCAGAGCCAATCCCCCAAGGCAGGACCAGGTAGACAACTCTGAGGCCGCTCAAACCGCGCCAGAATCAACCCCTGAGTCAACGCCAGTAATGCCCGCAGACAAGACTGAGACACCGCCAGCATTACCTCAATCAACTGCAACAGCCGATGCTGCAAACTCTACTGAAACTGCAGCAGCCGTCGAGTCAACAGAGGCTGTCGAAACAGCCGAAACGAATGCTGAAGCGCCGACTAGAGCAAGCAATGACCCACGGAATAAATCAACGGCAATGCCCGCGGTAGCAGACGCTGCAGAGCCGAGTACAGGAACTGCTGACACGACTGTTGCGGCACAGCCGCCCTCTGCTGCGGTGAACAACAGTGATCAAGCCGAGGCGTCGGCAACACCAGAGAGTAGCAACCACTCTGAAGTGCATGATTCCTCCAAAACCGACGATAACGACATGGAACCCGCAAACTCTGAAGTAGTCGAGCCGACGCCGATGGAGAAATCTGAGGACGTGGCGATCATAGCTGCTGACAGCACCAGTAATGAGGTCGAGCCTAGCGAACAAGAGCACGCTTCCAGTACAACGGCAGAGGAACCGGCAGCGGCTCTAGAAAGTCCGCCAGCACGGCCTACCAGAGCGGCAAATGACCCGAGAGAGGTACGTCGTAGAGACCGCGAAGCGGTATTGCGCGCTCAAGGCGTCCAGGTTAGCGCCGAAATTACGACGCCTGATGATCAGGACAAAACCGACGGTTCTAGCTCTAGCTGAATTCCGAACGTCGACGCAACGCTGGCTCGCACATCATTGGCAAAACTCAATATGTGCGAGGCTTTGGCGCGGTTTTGACTGACCAGCACCAATGGTTGCTTTGACCAGCAACGCACGTATGCGGTGGGTTGCTCTTTCCATCCACAGCGATCGATCAGCTCGGCGGCGGACAGCTTCACCCCTGCGTCTGTTGCATAAACCGACAGGCCTAGGTTACGAAATTGGTTGCTGTGTGCTGCGTCAATGACTGGATTCTTGAAAAAACTGCCCGCATTAGGATGCTCATCTGGATTCGGCAATTTTGCTGAACGAATCGATATAACAGCATCCGCTACTTGACGAGCTGTGACTTCTGAACTGTGGCCAAAGTACGCAGCGAGGTCAGGATAACCAAGGCGCGGTTCCGCAACTTTTGACAGTCTTAATCTGACGGCAACGATGATCAGCTCGCTGTGTCTTTGAAAAAGGCTATTGCGGTAGCCGAACTCGCATTCTTCAGCGGTAAGCCAACGCAACTGTTGCTGTTCATCAACAATTTGTACCGAGTCGAGAACGTCACACAGCTCAACGCCGTAAGCGCCTATGTTCTGCACCGGGGCGGCGCCCACTGAACCAGGGATAAGCGCAAGATTTTCGATGCCATTCCAGCCACGATCTACACAGTGCATGACCAGCTGGTGCCAATTCTCCCCTGCGCCTACCTCTAGCAACAGCTCTTCGTCGCCATCCTCTACTATACGAATACCCGGCGTGCTCATAACCGCGACAACGCCCCTCACCCTGGGCAATGGCACCACATTTGAACCTGCTCCCACGACTCTGAGCCGCAATCCTCTGTCACGCGCAAATTCGATAGCGGCAATTACATCTGCCGGCGTTTGCAACCGACACCCATATTCCGCTTGGCTTATTAAGCCAAACGTATTTGGGATCGGATAGCTTTCTGCGACGTCCACAGCTACTTTATTAGCCGAAAGGTTAGATTAATGCGCTCGTTCACCGCACGAGTGGTTTTAGCCAGACAGTGACGTTGCCGGCCGTCAAAGATCATCAGTGAGCCGTGCGCCAGATCAATATGCTGTCGCTCCAAGCTCGGTGCTCGCTCAATACGAAATCTTCGAACTCCACCGAGACTCAGCGACCCAATATTGCCCCAACAACCGGCTTCGTCATCGCGATGCCAGCCCATGTGTTGACCTCCGTGATTGTAACGATTGAGTAACAAGAAATTGAATTGCTGCCCGGCGGCGGCTTCTACTCGAGCCTTCAGCTCACTCAAAGCCGGCGGCCAACCACAAGTTTTGTGATCCAAACCTGTGTAGCGATAATTCAAACCCGTGTCCCCAACCCATGCGATCTGCCGCGGCGCCAGGACCTTGCGGCCAAAAATTTTGAACGATTCTTGACCCCAATGAAGCTCTCGACTCCCCTGCAGCCAGGTCAGCCAATGGTCCGCCTCCTCAAGAGACAAAAATTCTTGTTGGTAGAACACACCTGACCGCCGCATTGAATTGGCGGTAATGTATACTATGCGCCGCCACGAAACTAACGGGGAAGTACATTGAATATCGAGGGTAAAGTCGCGGTTATAACTGGCGGCGCTTCAGGCTTGGGTAGAGCCACTGCAGAGATGATCGTCGCCAACGGCGGCAAAGTTGCCATTCTAGATCTTAATGAAGACCTGGCGCAGGCAACGGCCGAAGAGATCGGCAACGCATCCGCCTATCAAGTGAACGTTACTGATGACGCATCGGTTACCGCGGCCATCGAAAAAATCCATGCCGACCTTGGTGCAATACACATCAACGTAAATTGTGCAGGTATTGGTGCCGCATCGCGCACCGTTGGACGTGAAGGTGCGTTGGACATTGCAAAGTTCAATTTCATCATTCAGGTAAACCTCATTGGTACGTTCTCGGTGTTAAGCAAGTGTGCAGCCATCATGCAAGTTAACGAGCCCGAGGGTGAAGCATTAGAGCGCGGCGTTGTTATTAACACGGCCTCGGTCGCAGCTTTTGACGGACAAATCGGGCAGGCGGCCTATTCGGCCAGTAAAGCTGGAGTGTCTGGCATGACGCTGCCAATAGCACGCGATCTCTCGCGTCAGGGCGTACGAATATGCACGATCGCCCCCGGCATCTTTAACACACCAATGATGGCCGGCGCTCCAGATCAGGTACGCGACCCGCTAATTGAAATGGTGCAGTACCCCAAGCGTCTCGGTCTGCCACCCGAATTCGCCTCGCTAAGTAAGCAAATTGTCGAGAACCCCTATTTGAATGGCGAGACCATTCGCCTCGACGGCGGCATTCGAATGGCTCCAAAGTAGCAAAGCTCAGTCACCAGCATCCGACCAGACCGCTCGTACGCGTTCTAGGTCGGATGGTGTATCAACTCCGCCGGGCACCGACTCCGCCGCGGCTACGACCAAAAGTTTGCGGCCCGCTTGTAGCCATCGTAGTTGCTCCAACATTTCAACTTTCTCTAAAGCGCTAGGGCCTAATTCCACAAACGCACGCAAACCGCTGACCCGGAATCCATAAATGCCCACGTGTCGACGCATGTACCCACCGACCTGCAGTTGGTTCCAGTCCTCTATGGCAACGTCGCCGGGAGTTAGGTCGCGCGCAAATGGCACGCTTGCCCTGGAGAAATACAATGCGTGAGAGGCGTCATCCACCACGACCTTGACCACATTGGGGTCTGTATAGGCGGCATAATCTCCTAACGGTTCAGCGATGGTAGCCATTTCTAGATCCTTCGCCGCACTAAGTTCATCAATCAGGCAATCGATCACACTCACCGGTATTAACGGTTCATCGCCCTGCACGTTAATTACTAGATCATCGTCCTGCCAACCCTGTAGCTGTGCAACCTCCATAGAACGATCAGATCCTGACGCGTGTTGAGAATCAGTAAACACCGCTGAAAATCCAGCCCTTTCAACTACAGTAGCCACTCGTTCGTCGTCCACCGCGACTACCACATCATCAGCTGCAGTTTGGGCCGCGCGCTGGGCCACGCGAACCACCATCGGTTGCCCACCAATTTCTACTAGGGGTTTACCCGGTAAGCGCGTCGACCCATAGCGCGCCGGAATTACAATGTGTACTGCCACTAACCTATCTCTTTATGCAACTCGTTTAACGGCATACGTGGTGCTATGCCTTTGTCCGCAAGTAACGTGTCTAGTTCACCCCCCATATCGTCAACGAAACTTAATTCGATACGCAGAGCCCAAATGTGATGCAAATCTAGTTCTAAGGAGCGCAGCTTTACTGCGTCTTTTTCAGTGCATACAACCGGAACTTGATCCGAGAACAGCACTTCTGTACCGGAAAACTCATGGTGATCAGGGTACTCATGCAAATCCGCCGAGAGTCCGAGCACTCGTAGAGTTCGCAAAAAACGAGTTGGGTTTCCGATACCGCAAATACCATGGACCAACTTATGACGATCGACAAAGCTACCAGTGTCCAAAGTCTCGCCAGAGCCAAGATTAAAAAAATCGAGAGGGCTGGCCTGCATTACGAACTCTGCGTCCGACAAACCACTAGCACAACCATTGCTAATAACCCAATCAACTTCGGTAAGTCGCACGGGTGGCTCGCGCAGAGGCCCCGCCGGCAACATGCGCCCATTGCCTATGCCGCGCTCACCATCAACCACAACAATCTCAATGTCGCGAGCCATTGCGTAGTGTTGTAGACCGTCATCACTGACAACCACATCGCAACCGGCTTCCACCAAGCGGTTGACGGCCTGCGGACGATCCGCAGCCACAGCGACAGGACAGCGTACCCGCTGCTGCATGAGTATCGCCTCATCACCGAATACCTTCGCGTCACCATACGCTTGCACCAAAGCGCCAGCCCGGCTAGCGCTGCCCTTATAGCCTCGCATAGCGACGCCGGGGCTAAAACCACGACGCTCAAGCTGTTCGATCAACCAAATCACCGTTGGCGTCTTGCCCGTACCCCCTGCGGTAATGTTGCCCACCACAATAACCGGCACGCTCGCTCGACTAACGGCTTTTTTCCCTTGTTCGTAAGCGCGTCTGATGCGGGTACTGAGCAGACCGTAGATCCAGGCGAGAGGCGCAAGCACAATTGGCCAATAGGCGTTCGAGTACCAAGCCTCGGAGAGCAGTGACGCCGACCGTGACGCGTAATTAGTCGCTAATCCGGATGATCTTCTGGATCCTTGAAGAAGTTGCTGCGGAGTCTCCACACTCGAAGATGGCCGGTCACTCTCGTCGCTGATCTCTTGAAATTGCGCCGCATGCAACTTGGCGTATTGCGCGCCTGCCTGAAGCAACTGCTGATGATTGCCCTGCTCAACAATGCGCCCGTTTTCAAGCACAACTATGACATCAGCGGACTCAATGGTAGACAGCCTGTGAGCGATCACAAGCGTGGTACGCCCAGCCATAACCTCAACTAACGCCGCTTGAATGTGTTTCTCGGATTCGTTGTCTAAAGCCGATGTCGCTTCATCCATGATCAAAATCGGCGCGTCTTTAAGTAGCGCCCGAGCAATAGCGATTCGCTGTCACTGCCCCCCGGACAGCAACACCCCATCATCGCCAACGATGGTATTCAAGCCATCGGGCATTGCGCTGATGAACTCGTCCGCGTGGGCTCGTTGAATAGCTAATTTGATTTCATTGTCATCAACATTAGCTAAGTCGCCGTAAGCAATATTATTTCGCAAGGTATCGTTGAATAGCGTTACCTGTTGTGAAACCAATGCGATTTGTCGTCTCAAAGACACCAGCAGGAAGTCGTTAACATCGATACCGTCTATCTCGATCTTGCCTTGGCTAACGTCATAAAAGCGCGGCAATAAGCTTGCTAACGTCGACTTTCCACTCCCGGAGCGCCCAACCAATGCCACCTTTTGCCCTGCTTTGATATCAAGATTGATGCTTTTAAGCACATCAGGGCCATCTACCGAATAGCGGAAACTAACGTCACGAAATATAAGCTCGCCCTTGGCTCGAGCGACCGCCTCTAAACCTTGATCAACTTCAACTCCCGAATCTAACTGACGAAAGACATCTTCGGCGGCGGCAATGCCACGTTGCAATTTAGCGTTGATTTCTGACAATTTTCGTATCGGCCGGCCTAACATGCCGGCCCAACTCAGAAACATCACGGCTTCGCCGCCGCTTAACGCTCCACCAACATCAGGCCGATACAGCAATAAAATTAGACCGCACAACGCCACGGTGATAATCGATTCGTTTAACTGCGAACTAAAGACGCGAGTCATCGCCATTTTTAGGTTCTGTTGCCGATTAATCTTGCTTGCGCGCTCAAAACGGTCTTTTTCGTACCGCTCACCACCAAAGGTTTTGACCACTCGAAAGCCACTCACCGCCTCGGACACAACATGAGTCACATCGCCCATAGAGTGTTGGATACGCTTTGCGATACGGCGAAAGCGGCTGCTCGCGAATACCACAACCAACGCCAACAGAGGTGCGGAAGCAATAAAAATCAGCGTTAAACGCCAGTTAAGCGCCAGCATAAAGCCCACCAGCACAATGACTTTTAGGCCATCTTGGACAACCGCCCGAATCGCATCAGTGCTAGTGTCGCGCAACTGTGTCACCGTAAAAGTAATGCGTGACACGATATGCCCCTGGGCGTTGGCATCAAAGTATTCCGTTGGTAGGCGCAGTAGCTGTTCAAACAACTGTTGTCGTAGGTTAAACACCATATTGAATGACACCCGAGCCATAACGCTTTCACCAACGACTGTGCCGACTGCTCTAAGCCCGGCAGCTGCCGCCATCATTAACGGTATAGTTGCTGCCGCTCGTGCAACCTCGTTGTCCCACTCATCGATTAGGTTACCAAAGAGCCGAACGAAGTATCCCTCGGCACCAGCAGCCAATAAAAAACCGAGCACGGATATGGCGAAGAGAAACCAGTACGGTGCCAGATAACCAAGCAGCCGTTTATAGGTTTGCCAATCTGAGGAAGACTTTTCCATACGTCAGTCAACCACTTTCACTGTGCTCAGCCGCACGTCGGTAAAACCCGCCTGACGACAAGCATCCATGGCACGAACTATGTATTGATAGTCTGCGGTTTCATGGCCGTCGATCCTAACAGGACATCGCGGCGCATTAGAACCTGCCGTTTGGGCTACCAATGCTGCAGCGATGGCGCTGGTACTAGTCTCCGATAGCACGGATCCGTTCACGTAAAAATCGCCTTGTGCGTTGATTGCAATGATTATTACCTGCGGGTTGCCGTCATTTGCAGCGCTATCTGATTGGGGCAGTTGAATGGGAATTTCTCGCGTCACCTCGAAAGATGTGGACACCATGAAGAAGATCAGCAGCAAAAAAATCACATCAATCAGCGGCGTCAGTTCTAAAACCGCCTCATATCGATGGCGTCTTCTGCGTTGCAACACGGCGCTCATTAACGCTCTCCTGCGTCTACGCGTACTACCCAACCACGGCTGATTTCGTCCAATGCTACCAGTAACCCATCGACTTTCCGCAACAGCATGCGATGCACTATTAATGTTGGAATGGCAATGGACAGCCCTGCCGCGGTGGTAATGAGCGCCGTTGATATTCCACCAGCTAGTGCTGCTGTATCCCCCGACGCTGAAACAACCGACGTAAACACATCGATCATGCCAATCACCGTTCCTAGTATCCCTAACAGAGGGCTGATCAAAGCAATGACGCCCAAGGCGGTCAAATAGGTTTCCAAATCATGGGCTACATTGCCAAGTGCCGCTTCTCGAGTTGTTTCTACATCTTCGCCCTCGGCGCCGGCGATGGCGGCCAAAATCCGACCGAGTGGTGAGTGAGCAGCGAGCTGCCGGAGAGCCTGAGTATCGACACTAATTTGTGACAACTGGGATTGGGTCAACTCTAAGAGTTCCGACGGCATAACCATCTCTTCGCGCAAGGACCAGTAACGCTCAATGCAGATGGCCGCAGCGATAACGCTGCAACTTAATATAGGCAGCATTAGCCAACCACCCGCCAAGATCACATCAATCACGCCCGACCCCAGGCCGCATCATGCATGTCTACCAACTGCAACCGCGACCGCTGATGGGCCAACAACTGTGGACTAGTCCATCTGGTTCAAGGATCCAATAATAGTCGTGTAAGTTCACCGTGGGATCGCAATGCGGTGTGGCAAATCTATGTACTTGTCCGAGCTGAACTTCTTGCTGACCGTCCCCAAGCAGCAGCACCCCGTGCTCGTCGCCCGCGAAACGGAATTCCACACCGGGAAGCTCATCACACACCGGGTTCACCGAATCCGAGGCGAATGCTTTGTAACCGCCATCAACGGTAATTGTTTTCGCATTCGGCTGACTGATCGTACTGCAGGCGACGGTAAGTGCGAGGTCAAAGTCCTCGAAACGATCATCGCCAGCACTAGCTAAGGCTCGATACTCTTCATCCATAAAAATATAACTGCCCACTTGCAGGTCAGTAATTCGCTCCACCGCCACGTCGACATCATACGTGCCTGTACCACCGCCAGTAACGATTGGGCAATCCATGCCACGCTGCTCTAACGCTTGAAAAAAAGCTTCAAGCCGCGACCACGACGCCAGCGATTTGTCTCGCCGCTTACTGTACTCAGCAATATGCATCAAATGCCCCGCGTAATGCTGAATGCCCGCAAAATAGAAACGCTGGTCGTCACCTATCTGATCGACTAACTGCAACATTGTGTCGACTTCACGCGTGCCCGTTCGACCCATAGTCAGATCAATGTCCACTAATAAGCCTAATCGCTGATCTGCACCTATGGATTGTTGCAGCACCTGCAAACCGCTTACTGAGTCAACCACCAACCACAATTGATGCTCAGGATGTTGTTCAAGCATTCGATTTAAGACTCGAGCTTTGCTTACCGTAGCCACTGGCGAGGTGATTAGAATCGCATTCACGCCACCCGCCAGCATCACTGCAGCCTCACTAACCTTGGCCGCACAGATGCCAACAGCACCTAGACGCATCTGCAATTTAGCAATCGTTGGGCATTTATGGGTTTTGCTGTGCGGTCTAAAGCCTTTACCGTGGGCGTCTAGATGTGCGGCCATCTTTTCCATGTTGCTGAGCATAAGCTTACGATCAAGCACCAAAGCTGGGGTCGGCAACTGTTCGATTGCCACGGGCTGATCTAGCTCAATCGGCGCACTGTCCCGGCCGCCCAGCTGCTGCAACATGAGATCGGTAGCTGTCATTTCGGCAGTTCTTTTGCACGCTCGAAGCAGAAATTAGTCGCTTCAACAAATCCCTCGACTGATCCGCAATCGATACGCCGACCCTTGAACTTGTAGGCGATAACACGACCCTGCTTTGCTTGCTGCATCAGCGCATCAGTTATTTGAATTTCGCCGTTCCGTCCAGGCGGGATTGTTTCAAGAATCTCAAAGATGTCGGGCGTTAAAATATACCGTCCAATAATCGCCAAATTGCTAGGCGCTTCTTCAGCTGGCGGCTTTTCAACCATGTCCGTCACCTTTACAACATCGTTTGCCAACGCTTCGCCGGCAATAACTCCGTATCGATGCACTTGGTCTTCGGGAACTTCTTCAATAGCAACCACACTGCACTGATGCTGCTCATACAAAGCAGCCATCTGCGACATAACACCGGCCTGATTATTGTCGGTGAGGCACAAATCGTCCGCCAGGACCACGCCAAAGGCTTCATCACCAAGAATTCTACGACCCGTAAGGATTGCGTGCCCAAGGCCAAGCATTTCTCGCTGTCGTGTGTACGAAAACGAGCATTCATCGATAAGTCGTCGAATACCTTGTAGCGCTTGCTCTTTACCGGTGCCGGCGATTGAGCTTTCAAGTTCAAAGCTGATATCGAAATGATCTTCAATGGCTCGTTTACCACGCCCAGTGACAAAGCAAATGCGGTCTAAGCCGGCCTCCGCCGCTTCCTCCACACCATACTGAACCAGCGGTTTGTCGAGTATGGGCAGCATTTCTTTCGGCATTGCTTTAGTTGCCGGTAAAAAACGGGTGCCGTATCCAGCAACAGGAAACAAACACTTCTTTAGCACGCTAACGGGCCTCTTTTCTCAGAAAGCCGATAGTTTAGCCGGAATAGGATCTAAGATGTGAGCTCTCTATCGCGCATGGTCAGAATGCCCGGATTCTTCGTCTTCCAGCTTTAGTGCTGCGACTAGGTGTCTGCATATCAGCACGCCGGTTGTTTTTCGCTCGCGGTAACTGCGTTTAACCGACCGACCTTGCAGTGACTCCGCCAATTCCATGGCGGAGTTAAGATGTGTTGCAATACGGCCTCGTTCGTCTGTTGATCTGGCTAACTGCCCAGTTCGCTCGCTATTGCCCCACAGAGTGCCTTGAATTGCTGCTTGGTCGGTAAAGCTCTTCGGCTTTCCCAACTGTTGCTGTAAATGCTGGCGCGAAGCAACCCGGCGCCGGTATACATCTGTATCGGCACCTTCGGCAGCCATCGAAAGACAAGAAGCCGGCTTATCTACTCGGCAAACGGTTTGCGCGATTGACTCAGCACTATGTTGCATGAGCCAATCTTCTTGAATGGGCTTTGCGCTTTTCATGCGCGCCAGTGTACCAATACTGTATGTATATACAATAGATTGGGTCTGCTACTCTTGCGCACTAAAACTTACGGCACCGTCCAGCCAGTGCCCTGCAATCTTGCTGCCGGATAAAAACTTCCCGCCTAGTATTTCATTCGCCAATGGGTTCTCGACCAGTCTCTGTATTGCGCGTTTTAGAGGTCTGGCTCCGTAAACTGAGTCGTAGCCCGCCGCTGTTACTGCCGTTAACGCCTCGTCGGTCAATTTCAGTTGTAAATGCTGCTCCGCCAAACGCTCGTTTAGCGCTTGAAGTTGCAGTTCGGCGATCTGACCAATTTGCTCTTTACCCAACGGCCGGAAAACCACCACATCATCTACTCGGTTAATAAACTCCGGACGAAAATGCTGGGCGACGATACCCATTACCGTGCTTTCTATGCGCTCTTCATTGCCGTCCTCGGTGAGCGCTTGAATAGCGTCTGAGCCAAGATTCGATGTCATGACCAAAACACAGTTTGTGAAATCAACCGTGCGACCGTGACCATCTGTAAGACGGCCGTCATCTAACACTTGTAGCAGTATGTTGAAGACGTCGACATGCGCCTTTTCGATTTCGTCCAACAATATCAGCGAGTACGGCTTGCGACGAACAGCTTCCGTTAGATAGCCGCCTTCCTCGTATCCAACATACCCTGGAGGCGCACCGATGAGCCGAGCCACCGAGTGTTTTTCCATAAACTCAGACATATCAATGCGCAGCAACGCATCGGCACTATCAAAAAGAGTTTCCGCCAACGCCTTGCACAATTCAGTCTTCCCTACACCGGTAGGCCCAAGGAACATAAACGAGCCATTCGGTCGATCGGATTCCGCCAAGCCCGCTCTTGCTCTGCGAACAGCCTGACTGACCGCCTCTATGCCTTGCTGCTGACCGACCACCCGTTTCCCTAGCTCTTTTTCAAGGTACAGCAGTTTCTGCTTTTCGGCAGACATTAGCCGTGCGACGGGTATTCCTGTCCATTTAGCAACCACTTCGGCTATTTCCTCTTCGGTGACCCGATCCCGCAACAGTTGATTACCTTCGGTAGTTTCCGGCGCTTTTTCAATCTGCTTTTCTAAATCTGGAATAACGCCGTACTGCAATTCAGACATTCGTGTTAAGTCGCCCTCGCGTCTCGCAGCAGCAAATTCTTGGCGCGCGCTCTCTAATGCTTCTTTAGCGCCTTGGGCACCCTTCAAGGCAGATTTTTCCTGTTGCAGCACGGCATCAAGATCGTCGTATTCTTGCGCTATCGCTTCAGCATTACGTTGTAATTCCTCAAGTCGGCGCAAACTAGCCTCATCTTGTTCTTTTTTTAGCGCTTCAATTTCCATACGCGTTTGCATGAGGCGGCGCTCTAGAACATCCATACTCTCTGGTTTTGAATCCATCTCAAGACGAATCCGGCTGGCTGCCTCGTCAATTAGATCAATGGCTTTGTCCGGAAGCTGGCGATCCGTAATATAGCGGTGCGACAGCGTGGCCGCCGCAACAATTGCGGGATCCGTGATGTTAACGCCATGATGTAATTCGTAGCGCTCTTTAAGTCCACGCAAGATAGCTATCGTGCTATGCAGATCTGGTTGATCCACCTGCACTTTTTGGAAGCGCCGCTCTAATGCCGCGTCTTTCTCTATGTAATTACGATACTCATCCAGCGTTGTGGCACCTACACAGTGCAGTTCGCCTCTTGCGAGCGCTGGCTTGAGCATGTTGCCCGCGTCCATGGCACCGTCAGCCTTGCCTGCTCCCACCATGGTGTGCAGTTCGTCAATAAAGAGAATAACCCTACCTTCTTGTTTAGAGAGATCGTTTAGCACCGCCTTTAAGCGTTCCTCAAATTCACCCCGATACTTAGCGCCGGCAATGAGCGCCCCCATATCCAGAGATAAAACTTGTTTGTCCTTCAGACTATCGGCCACCTCGCCATTCACGATCCGTTGCGCCAATCCCTCAACAATGGCGGTCTTGCCCACTCCAGGCTCACCAATCAACACCGGATTATTTTTGGTGCGCCGTTGCAGCACCTGCACCGTGCGTCGAATTTCTTCATCCCGCCCAATCACCGGATCCAGCTTTCCCTCTAGCGCCCTTGCCGTTAAATCGATGGTGTACTTTTCTAACGCCAAGCGCTGCTCTTCGTCGTGTTTTTCCATCACTTTCTCTCCTTGACGGTGCTGCTGCGCTGCTGCCTCGAGCAAATCTGGGGTCAATCCTAGCGGCTTGAGCAATTGACGTAGCTCAGGATCATTAAGCAGGCTCAGGAGCACCCATTCTTCTGCGACAAAGCGATCGCCGACCTGCTCGCTGCGTTCTCGAGCAGTTGCCAAAACTCGAGCCAACTCGCTACTCATGCGTAAATCGTTGGATGCACTGCCAAGGGTCGGCAGCTTCGCAACAGCCTCTTTGAGCCGTGCTTGCAACTGCTGCAAAACACCTCGCTCACGACTCACATCGACGATTAACGACTCCGACAGGCCGCTAAACGCTGCTAGCAAGTGCACTGGCCGCAGTTCTGCGTGTTGCCGAGAAAGCGCCAAGTTTTGCGCCTCCTGCAGCGCACCTTCAACTCTGTGCGTAAACTGATCCATGAGCACTCCCAGCGTTTCCGCATGCAACTCATATTCGTTTTGTTCCCTGTTAAAGTGCGGACATACGCGCTAAATTCAAGTTTGCGTCTAAGTTGCGCTGCCGCGTTTTCACGCATCACTCACAGACAATCTTTTCAACTCTCGCAACGCTTATCCGTGCTGATACAACGATGATTCACTGTAACCCCGTAGATCCTGACGAAAGCAACGGCAATATCGTTGGCACGATTACCATGCAACCCAATCACTCGCTGAGCTGGAAAGCCCTTGGCTACTTTCTTATGTTCATGTTGAGCGTCTCGTTCACTATCGCTTTTGCCTTTACGGCTATGGGCTACTGGGTGGTTTTACCCTTTACCGCCCTGGAGATGGCGGTACTTAGCTATTGCTTATGGTTATGCCTCAAGCGCTCGAGCATTCAAGAGGTGCTGTCTTTGACGCCAGAGACCATAAAACTCGAGGTTGGCGTTAAACGACCTCAGCAGACATATCAATGGCAACGCTTCTTCACAAAGATCAGAGTGCAGCCAGCACTGCACCCTTGGTATCGAAAGAAAGTGTCGCTGGTACATAAAGGCGAGGAGATGGAGATTGGCGGCTTCCTTAGCGCTGACGAACAGAAGGAATTGCTAGACTTTTTACGCACCCTGATTCGGCGCGCAGACGCAGCTCAGGTAAACTACCCAGAATCTGCAAGCCCAATCGCTGACTGACTAACTGATTCGGCAACATGCTGTACCAAGCAATCCCTCCTGCCGTTCCGGTTATCAATTGTTCAGCACACTCCAGATCGTAGCGCTGTACCACGGTCGGATGAGGATGTCCGTAGCGGCTGAATCGCCCAGCGCTGTGTATGACCCAACGCGGCCTTGTATGACGCGTGAACAGCGACGATGAGGACGTTTGACTGCCATGATGGGGCGCTACCAGGCCGCTGAGTCCCCGGGGCAAGTGGCCGACTAAGTTCTGCTCCGCGTCCGTACCAATGTCGCCACTCAGGTACACGCTTTGCGACTTACTTTCGACCAGCAACGTGCACGACCGATCGTTACGATTCAAGCCAGTTGCGTGCTGCAACGTGGTGAAGCGGATTCCGTCCCATAGCCACGTTTCGCCGTGGCCACACTGTTGCGGCGATACAATTTGTTGCGCGTTGGGATATCGGTTGAGTATGGCTTGTTGACCACCAGCGTGGTCGTTATCCGAGTGCGTGAGCAACAGTAGATCAATTTTGTCGACACCACTGCTGCGCAATGCCGGAATGACGATCGCTTCGCCAGCATCAAAGCGCTCGGCAAACCTGGGGCCGGCATCTATCACAATGCGATGCGCTCTGGTATCGACAATGGCCGCACTACCCTGACCAACATCTAAAACCTGCAGGCGAAACTCGTCGACAGGCAACGGCTCTCGTACAACCAGCAACATGGGCAGTAACGCCAACAATCCCGCAAAGCGCAACCTATGGCTAACGGGTGCACTACACAGCAGTGCCGCGGCGGCGCTTGTCAGCGCAGTTGCCGGCGCAAAATAACCGAAACTTTGAAACTGCACCGGCACCGTAACCAGCAGCCAATCCAAGATGCTGAACACCGTATGCAGACTCATATCGGCGACAATCAGCAGCCACAGACTGATATCGCCAGACACCTTCGTGAGCGCTAAGCCAAGCAGCAGACTGGGCAGCGTCACTAGCGTTACAACCGGCACCGCCAGTAGGTTGGCCGGAATACTCAGTAGCGGTACAGCACCAACCAACACCCCTAGCAGCGGCGCCATGCAGATGAAGAGCACGACCTGAGCGCGTAAAAACGTGATGACATTGCCCAACCGTCGCTGATAACTCACCACACCCCAACAGAGCACAGCCACCGCGGTATAAGACAACCAAAAGCCTTGTTGTAAGCTCGACAGAGGCTGTGCAATCAAGGTTAGACCAAAAGTCACCATCAAAACCCGCAAAGGCTCCGCACGACGAAGCATCATCATGCCTAGAGTGACTAAGGCCGCCATGACCGTCGCCCGCACGACCGGAGGGTTCAACCCGCTCAACCATGCGTAAAAACCAATGCCGCAAAGTGACAACAACATCGCCACCTGCTGAGCGGCCAGTTGCATGGGCATTAGTAAACTTGCGCATCTGAGCACACCGAGTCCGAGCACATATAACCACCCACCCACCAGTGCCACATGCAACCCAGAGATAACGAAAAGGTGGATCGTTCCCGTTTTGCGCAAACGCGCCCAGTGTGCAGCAGACAGACTACTTTGTTCGCCAATTGCCAATGCCAGCAGGCTAGATGCATGCAGCAATATTGGATCAAACAGGCTGCTACGTATGTAATCTGCAGGCCCCTTTGCAGGCCTATTCGCTGCTAACTCACCCTGCTTAATGTAACCTGTCGCGATGTATCCCTTGGCAATGAGCCAGCGCTGATAGTTAAAGCCAGCAGAGTTAGCCGACCCCCAAAGCGGCCTTAGCCTAACCAATCCATTAACTATTTGGCCAACCGCCAAAGGCTCCGAAAAACGCCAACTTAATCTTAACTTGGTGTTCAGCAACGAAGGACACAGCGCTTCGTCAACATGCAAGACACTGAACGCGCCGAGCCAATCTTCTGGGCCTTGGCGCCTAAGTTCATCTATCCGTAACTGCAACCGTATTACACTGGCTCGAGCACAGTCCGGCAGCGTATACGTCCAGGCTTGGTGCAAGACGACCACCACTGGAATTAAACTACCCAACAGTAAGGCTAGAAAAAACCAAATTAGTTTGTTTTTATTTCTCAGCCTACACCGACCTGCGCACTACGGCTGCGTATTACAGTTCGCTAACAAACTATTTATGCCAAAAAAGACGCTGCTTAAATACCTCTCAAATGCGGACAAAGTTCGTAGGAATTCGGCTCTGCGACCAGTAGCTCATTTGCTTGAACGCACTGAATTGTGGCATGTGAACAGACGCTCTGTATCAACGGCAGTGTTTATCGGTCTATTTTGCGCGTTCATCCCAGTACCTTCACAAATGCTGCTCGCCGCTATCATTGCCATTTGGTTAAAAGTGAACTTACCAATCAGTGTCGCCATGGTCTGGATCAGTAATCCAATTACTATGGGACCGATGTTCTACTTCGCCTACAAGTTGGGCGCTTGGTTGCTCGGATCACAAGTCACCGTTTCCGAATTCAACTGGAGTTTTGGCTGGTTCATGGACAACGCAATCATCGTTGGTTATCCATTTTTGCTCGGCTGCCTAGTCTGCTCTTGGGTAAGTGCCGTGAGCGGCTTCGTGTTGTCTAGAGTGATCTGGCGCTCGCATATCATCCGTAAATGGCGCAAGCGAAGAGACCTGAACGCTAACTAAACCGCGCGCACGTGCTCGCTAGCCTTCAGGTTTGTAGGTTGGCGACCGGATCTAATTGACTTGCGCGCCGTGCCGGGACCCAGGCAGCCCAAACCGTTAGTGTTGCTGCAGCCACTGCGGTCAGTGCCAAATCGAAACTCTCCACACGGCTGGGTACCTCAACAAAATACGAGCCGTCGAGCAAATGTTGGCCGGTGAGCAATTCAAGGCCATCGACAATCTCATTTACTTGCGTCGCCGTGAGCACGCCTAAACCTAGGCCAATGGTGGTACCCAACAACCCAACGAGTAAACCTTGCAATAAAAACATGTTGCGGATCAAAGATTGGTTGGCGCCCATGGTCCTCAAAATCGCTATGTCTGCCCGTTTGTCATGCACCATCATGATTTGGCCCGCGACGATATTGAAGCCAGCAATTGCCACGACCAGCAATAGTAAGGTGGCCATCATCGTTTTCTCCATAGCGACAGCACGGAATAAATCACCATACTCATCAATCCAACTGCTGACTGACACAGCCGCGCCGTCCTCTGCACTTAACGAGGTTTCGGCAAGTTGTTGTATAAGTGTTGGCGCATCCAACGGATCATGCAGTTGCAAACGCATACCAGTTTGTCCAAAGCGCCGCCATTGTGCCGTGGTTTTGGTCTCCAAGTTGAGAAGTAACAAACCGTAATCCGGGTCCGCGCCGATCTCGAATGTCCCAACCACGCGCAGTCGCAGAACTCGAGAGCCAAGACTTTCACCACGTGGCACAGCGAGCAACAGATTAACTTCATCGCCCTCAAGTAAACCGAACGAGCGCGCCAATGGCCGCCCAAT
>MDTB01180531.1_pt1 | contig 19957 bp, 24 predicted proteins | sample 811161 | NCBI WGS metagenome assembly MDTB01 (sample SAMN05326650, study PRJNA326480) | marine metagenome | isolation source: seawater | place: Mediterranean Sea | collected 2009 | reverse complement strand
ATCAAAAAATTTAAGTTTATCAACTAAAAATTTTTTTTATACATACGACTCTTTTGAGTGCGATGTTAATGGATGGTTTGCTCCGCATGTTAGAGCTTATGCAGATAATGCGAATGTTTTGCATTTATTAAGTACAGAAAACGATAAGATTAATTTTGAGTCGATCTTTAAATATTATTTGAAGCCATACATTGATTCAAAAATACTCATAAGTATCAAAAGTGAACTAATTCAAAGTCAGTCCAAACAAAATTCAATAGTTCTGATGCATATTGACAGCCCAAAATATTATGAGGAATTTAAAATAATTTTTTATAGATTTTTTCCAAAAACTAAAGTTGGAAGTATAGTTATTTTCCAAGATTTTTTTTACCACTGGTCTGGTTCACTAATCTTAGTTGTTGCAATGCTTATTGAAAAAGGTTTTATCTCATTAGAACAAACTGCTGCCTCTTCATTGGTCACAAAAATATTAAAAATTCCTACAAAAGAGGATATTTTGGAAATAGATTTAGCAATGCAAAATAATGATAAAAATAGTAAATATTTTGATTTAGCAATTGAAGAATGTTCAAAAATTAAAATTGATCGAAAAATTCAGTTTTTACCACGCTTAACTCTTGCAAAGATTCAATGGCTGTACTCGCTCGAAAAATACTCAGATGCGAAAGAAACACTCCAAAAGTATTTGAAGGGAGGAAATTCGGTTGATAGTGAGATAATTAGAGATTTTATGGAAATATCCTCAAATGGATTTTCAATAAGAAAATTATTTGAGATCGATCATGAATAGTAAAGTATTTTTAATTAGAAGGTCTCACTTTCGTATTTTAAAAAAATTTAATATCAAATTTAGTCGATAATAATAAGTTAAAGAAGTTTTCATGTGTTGACTAAAATAAAGACAACCTTTAAATAGGTAATAAAAAAAATTAGTTAACGAATCTTTGATTTAACTTAAAAATTATTTTTATAATTTAGATCGATTGTAAAATTATCATTTTAATCGTTAGTTTGTAATAACTAACTTTTCAGCAAGTGATTAATGATATAGAATTAAAAGATAGTTTTCCGGGGTGTTGTCTTGTTGAATCCAATTTATATGGGGAAGTTAGTGAAGTTTAAAATTACTTCAATATTTTTTGTCAGTTTGTTTTTAATAATCTTGTTTTAGCAAAAGAACCGGTCATGTCTCAAGCAGGATTCCCTGGCTGTGCGTTAAAAATTCTTGATGAATACCCACTCTATTTTAAATCTGTAGAGGGTTAGGGCAACAAAAATGGCGAGTTTTTTTATGAATTTGATGTGGTTATTAAGAATAAGGAAAATCAGGGTGAGTTTAAAGAAGTAGAGATTAAATGTAATCCTATAACTCTACAATCAACCGATATTGAGGAAGAGGTGAAAGTCAACGATTACAGATTTAAAAAACTAGTTAAGATACCCCTAAAGGAAGCTGAAGTAGCGACTATAAATATTATCTCAGGTATTATAGTAGATAGAGAGTATGCAATCGAAAACAACAAGCCGGTATATGAATTTGACATTTTAAACAAAAAAACAAAAAAAGAAGTTGAAGTAGAAGTTGATGGATTTAGTGGTGAAGTCATCGAAGAAGAAATTGAGTTCTTTGAAACTGGTGTTGGTTCTTAATACATTTAGGCTAACAAGTTCAAAGCACAATTTTCTTTGTAATGCATATTAAAAATGATAGTGTATTTAAACAAGTTACCTTAGCCGGCAAATTTAAATTTATCGTATTTGCTTATAAATAAAAAATTATGCTTTTTTCACTTTTAACATTCGCATTCCTCTTTGGTTTATTAATCAGCCGTATTGGACTTCCTCCAATGGTGGGATTTCTTGCTGCAGGATTTGCATATAACTTTGCTGGATTTCAGGTTCCAGAAGGACTTCAAACAATAGCTGATCTTGGAGTCACTCTTTTACTTTTTTCAATTGGGTTAAAACTTAAGTTAAAAGATTTAGCAACTGCAGAAGTTTGGGGTACATCTGTCGCACATATTCTAGCATCAACATTATTATTTTTTATTGTCATTTTTGCAGGTAAATTTTTATTCAATGTTCCATTATTTGATTTGTCATTGCCAGCTATAATTATTTTAGCTTTTGGTCTTTCTTTTTCTAGTACTGTTTATGCTGTAAAGGTACTAGAAGACAAAGGTGACATGAGTGCACTCTATGGAAAAATTGCAATTGGTATTTTGGTTATGCAAGATATTTTTGCGGTCATATTTTTAGCAGTAAGTGAAGGTAAGTACCCAAGTATTTATGCTTTATTAGTTCTTTTGTTGTTTTTACCTCATGTTAGAAAATTAATCTACAAGCTTATTGATCAAGCAGGTTACAGTGAGCTACTTGTTGTAAGTGGGCTATTTTTTGCTTTGGTGGCAGGTTATGAATTTTTCTATTCAGTTGACCTTAAAGGTGATCTAGGTGCTTTAATACTTGGAATAGTTATTTCAAATCATCCAAAATCTAAAGCTTTGTCAAAATCTTTGTTTAGTTTCAAAGAATTAATGTTAGTTGGTTTCTTTCTATCTGTTGGAATGCAAGGGTTGCCCAACTTACCAATTGTCATTACGGCAATAGGTTTGGTGCTCATACTCCCTATTAAAACTTTGTTATATTTTCTTATCACATCCCGTTTTGGTTTAAGGTCAAGAACAAGCTTACTTAATTCAATAACATTAGCTAATTACTCTGAATTTGGATTAATTGTTGCCGCTCTTGGAGCTTCACAGGGATTTCTATCTGTTGAATGGTTACTAGTTATTGCAATTGCAGTAAGCATTAGTTTTGCAGCAGCGTCTCCTTTTAGTAAAAATACAGAAATCATTTATCAAAAGTACAAAAGCATGTGGCATCTTTTTCAAAAAGAAAGTCTCCATCCAAAAGATAAAATTTTAGATACAGGTAAAGCAACAGTTTTAATTATTGGTATGGGTCGTGTAGGAACTGGAGCTTACAAAATTTTAGAGGAGGCAAGACCGAAAAAGGTTCTTGGCATAGAGCTAAGCGATGAACGTGCTATAAAGCTAAGAGATAAAGGTTTTAACGTGAAAGTAGCAGATGCAACTGATACAGATTTTTGGAATATGGTTCATCTATCTAAACCCGTAGAAGAAATGATATTACTCGCGATGCCAAATCACATGAGTAACGTTTATGCCGCCGAACGAATCCAAGCTAGTAAGTTAGACTGTAAGATAGTTGCAATTGCAAAGCATGAGACTGAAGTGGATGAATTATCAAAAATGGGAATACCCTCATTTAATTTATACCGAGAAGCTGGTGAAGGTCTTGCTAGCGAAGCGTTACTTGAAATGAATGCAAACAAATAGTCAACTCATTTGCTTAAAGGTATGTTCCACTATTTTTTTGTAAACTTTTAATTAAGTTTTGTATATTTTTCTGTAGTTTGATCTATATAATTATTTTTATGTAGGGTGTTACCTTTACTGTTACACTTATATTCGCAAATCACCAGTGGTAATCTAGCTAAATTGAATAATAGTACCTTTATGTAATTGTGGGGTATGTTGCATAGATAAAAGGTAAAAATTGATTTAAAAAAAGGTAGTTGAATTAGTATCATCAGAATGAATTACAAAATATTTAAGTTATCTAATATTAAAATCTTTCATTGCTTGAATAATTTCCTTTTGAGTGTTCATAACAATGGGACCATACTGAAAAATTGGTTCATTCAATGGGATTCCACCAATGAGTAAAAATCTGCCTTTACTGTCAGTACTAATAATTGCTTTTTCAGTAAAAGGAATACCATTTCGTAAATTAAGTAAATTACCATTTAACTTAATTTGTCCTTCGAATACATAAACGAAATAGTTTTTGTATTTGCTTCCTTCAAAATTAAATCCATCTTTTCCGATTTTGATATCGTAGAATTCTAGCATTGTTGACAACCCCTTAATTGGGCCTAAATAATTTCTAAAATTACCAGCAAGGATTTTGATACTGGTAGTTCCTTCATTAACTAAAGGAATTTCAGAGGTTTTGATATCTTTGAATTTAGGGGGCAGCATTTTTTCTCTTGCTGGTAAATTTACCCAGAGTTGAAAGCCTTGCATCAGGCCATCTTTTTGAATTGGCATTTCAGAGTGAATAATACCCCTTCCTGCAGTCATCCATTGTAGTTCACCTGATTTCAGCTCTCCACTGTTGCCAATACTGTCTTCGTGCTTAAGTTGCCCTTTAATCATATAAGTAAAAGTTTCAAACCCCCTGTGAGGGTGAGAAGGGAAACCCCCAATGTAATCATCTGGATTCTCAGAACAAAATTCATCCAACATCAAAAAAGGATCAAATCTCACTTTTTGTGTTTGGCCAATGCTTCTGTATATTTTAACTCCTGCACCTTCTGAGGTTTTTAAAGCGGTAATGACCCCTGTTTTTATAGGCATTCAGTTGGCCCTTTGGGAATAATTCTATAAGGATTTATTTGCCCGTGACTAAAATAGTAGTGGCGTTTAATATGATCTAACTTAAATGTCTCTTTAACTGCAGGAACAAGAAGCATATCTTTTACATATCTAAATAAATTTTTATAGTCAATTATTCTTCTAATATTGCATTTAAAGTGTGTGAAGTAAACTGAATCAAATCTTAACAGTGTAGGAACTAATCTCAAGTCAGCTTCAGTTAATTCGTCATCGATTAAGTATTTTGATTGCCCAAGAATCTCATCTATGCGATCGAGAGTTTCAAATAATTTAATTACAGCAATATCATATGCTTTTTGCGTAAGAGCAAAACCAGTCTTGTATACCCCGTTATTTATATTCTCATAAACAAGATTATTTATATTATCTATCCGCGCTCTTTTAGCCTTTGGATAAAAATCGTCAGTATTACCAGTCAATTCGTTAAATGACGAATTAAATATTCTAATAATTTGGGATGATTCATTATTCACTATTGTCTCAGTTTTCTTATCCCAAAGAATTGGCACGGTAACACTTGTTGTAACTCTTGGGGCAGCTTTCTGGTATATCTCCCGGAGAAACTTATTATGATACAAGTGATCTTCCGTTGCTTCTCGAAATGAATTATCAAATACCCATCCGTCATCCAGCATATCAGGATGTACAACACTAACACTTATATGTTCTTCAAGACTTTTAAGCTTACGATATATAAGTGTTCTGGTTGCCCAAGGACAAGCGTAACTCACATATAAATGGTATCTATGAGATTCGGGTTTAAATACTTCATGCTCCGCTGATATTGTGTCTAAAAAAGTTCTGGGAATCCGATCGTATGCCCCAGTATCGTTGGAGGTGATAATGGACTTAACTACCCACTTACCATCAATTAATTTTCCCATAAAAAACTCATTGTATTTAAATATAGATTATCTTATAAAACAAAGCTACTTTGATAGTATTGTAATTAATAGCTCCTTGACTATTAGTTTTAAAATAAAAAGAAAAAAAATTTATATAAAATTTATGCTTAATTGTTTATAGTCAGTGCATTCTATGTTAAAGGGTTTAATAAGGTTTTAACTTTACTTCTGGGTACGTCATGTTGTTGTTCTCGGAAATTTTTTATATTTAATAAAATTATGGACTTTAGATAACAGAAATTTTTATCATAAAAATTTATTATTAAATTGGGTTAGAGAAAGAGTAAGTTTAATAATTACATAATACTGTCCATTAAAACAATCATAACAATCAGTTAAAACACAGAGTGTGACCATAAATTAATTTAGGTATATTTGATTACACAATGATTGATGAATTAAATTTAACAAAATATATTTAATTTAATGTTACGATATATCATATCTGTTTTATTTTTTTGGGGGAAAAATGCAGGTTAAATTATCTAATAAACTTCCAGTTACGGTTCTTTCAGGTTTTCTGGGCGCAGGGAAAACGACAGTATTAAGTAACATACTTAATAATCGAAAAAATAAAAAGGTGGCTGTAATAGTAAATGATATGAGTGAAATCAACATTGATTCATCGCTCATACAAAGCGATGTCTCCCTCAACCGCAGAGAAGAAAAACTTATTGAAATGAGCAATGGTTGTATTTGCTGTACATTAAGAGAGGACCTTCTTGAGGAGGTTACTAAATTGGCTAATGAAAAGTGTTTTGATTACTTAGTAATAGAATCTACTGGCATTTCAGAGCCTTTACCGGTTGCCGAAACATTTACCTTCGCTGATGATAAGGGTGCTTCATTATCAGATGTTGCCAAACTAGATACCATGGTAACAGTGGTTGATGCTGTCAATTTCTTGAGGGATTATGAAGAGGCAAAGTACTTACAAGATACTGAGCAATCTCTTGGTGAAGATGATGAAAGAACTATTGCGGATTTACTAGTTGATCAAGTTGAGTTTTCAGATCTTATCCTGATTAGCAAAATAGATTTAGTTGATTCAAACCATTTAAAAAGGTTAACTGCAATTATTAAAACACTTAATACTCATGCTAAGTTGATTCCGATTATGAATGGTCAAGTTAATATTGATGAGATTTTGGATACCAACTTATTTGACTTTGAACGTGCTCAACAAGCCCCAGGATGGCTAAAAGAAATGAGAGGTGATCACATTCCAGAAACAGAAGAGTATGGGATTAGTAGTTTTAGTTATTTGGCAAGACGCCCTTTTAATCCAGAAAAATTTCACAATTTTCTTCATAGTACTGAAAAGTTTGGAAAATTAATTCGTTCAAAAGGTTTTTTCTGGTTAGCAACTAGACCTCAGTTTGTTGGTCAATGGAATCAAGCGGGAGGGATAGCTCGTTATAGTTTTGCAGGGTTATTTTGGAAATCGGTGCCAAAAAAAGATTGGCCTGTTGACGAAGAGAGTCTTACTGCGATTAAAAAATTATGGGTTGAACCATTCGGCGATATGCGCCAAGAATTGGTATTTATAGGACAAGGTTTGAATCAAAAAACTATGATCCAAGCACTTGATGAATGTATTTTAAGTGAATATGAAGTCTTGCTTGGCAAAGATTATTGGATGACGTTAAAAGATCCATTTCCGATATGGGATAACACTTAGTTATTTAAAAGCATTAGTTAAAAAAATTTATTTAAATAATTTAAATTGAATTAATTAATATCTGTGTATTGAATAAACATATTCTCTGACATTAAGGGGTATATTAATTTATGTTGAGGCTAATATACACAATAAATTATGTATGATTATGAATATCTTTTGTAGTGAAAGTAGTCCAATTCACCGCATAATATAATCTGCTTTTGATTGTAAGTGTTTTATGGTTGTTTAAAATCTTAACTAAAATTTTGAATTTTAAATGAAATTCATCGCTAATCAATATAGTTAAATTTAGTACTTCATCAACAAAACTATCCACGTCAAAAGGTTTGTTAGTAAAGCTAAGTTAGCGAAATAGTAACTTTATTCACATGAATATAACAAAACCTTCTGACTAAGGTGCTAATTGTTTATACTAAGCATCATTCCACTTTGGATTACCCCGTAATGCAAAGTAAATTCCCACTACGTATAAACTAACATGCAAATAGTCGTAGAGTAAAACTGTCATTAAATCAGGGGGTTGACTGATCCAAATTACTCCTGTAATGATGCAGGCCATTGTAATACCTGAGAATCTTGTGATTATGTCTCCTAATTCAGTTAAATATTTTATATATTTAAAACCTAGCAAACCACCTAAAATTATTCCAATACCTGCGCCGATCTCTCCGTATGTTACAAACCACCAAACAATATAAGGTAATCCAAATGCATTATCCTCAGTCACTGGTAATTTAGAGATACCCTGCTGTAAGAATAAAATACTGACTGGTATCCTGAGAAGAAATTGGGCAATTGGAGCCGGAACTTTGGGTATTCTTAAATACCGTTTAAAATTAATAGTTTTTGTATTCATGGTTGTTAGACAGTAGTAATTTAAAAAGTTCAATAACAAGAACGATTATGATAATCATTTTTGTTTACGAGGTAAACTTTCATGTAAAATGCATGGAAATACAGATCAAATTACAAGTAATTGTTCAAAATTGATTATTGTTGGCTGTTAAATTAGGAGATTTTATGTTTATAGCGATGAATAGATTCAAGATCATTATCGGAAAAGAACAGGATTTCGAAAATGTCTGGAAAAATCGGGATTCTCATCTTGAAAATGTACCTGGCTTTATAAAATTCAACTTGTTAAGGGGATCAGCTAATTCAGATTTCACTCTTTACTCTTCACATACCGTTTGGAGTTCAGAAAATGATTTTCTTGATTGGACCAAATCAGAATCGTTTCGTCTTGCTCACAAAGATGCTGGAAAAAACAGTAGCATGTATCTTGGACATCCTGAATTTGAAGGATTTAAAGCTGTTTTGTGAAAAAACTATTACAACACTATTTTTTGATTTTAATTTAAGAGGCTTTCAGGACAGGCAGAGACGTTTTTAAAGGTAATTAATTTAATTTAATGGAAAGAGGAAAAATATGTTTGAAAAAAAAGATGTGACTTTTGAAATATACTCTGACTCTGAAAAGATGTTAGAACAAATAGTAAATAAATATGGTTTGCCAGATCAATCAAAAGCCTTAAGATGTCTTTTGGATTATGTTGAAGAAAAAGAACCTGATTGGGATGATATGTTTGCTACCATTCGCTGCAACAGATGTTGATATTAAATTTAACTTACAAAATTTAATGTTAATCATCGAAAAAAATTAAGTGAAAGGAAAATAACAAAAATATAGGAGGTCTTGTGAGTAAACTTGATAACAAAAAATACAATGCCGAATTAAGAAAACTGCAAGTTGAGCTTGTCAATTTACAAGCATGGGTCAAGCAAGAAAGATTAAAGGTGGTTGTAATCTTTGAAGGGCGTGACGCAGCTGGTAAGGGGGGTGCCATTAAAAGAATCATTGAACCTCTTAACCCTAGGATATGTAAAGTGGTCGCACTTGGTACGCCAACTGAGCGAGAAAAAACTCAATGGTACTTTCAAAGGTATGTAGCCCATTTGCCGGCGGCTGGAGAAATAGTTCTATTTGACCGCAGTTGGTATAACCGAGCTGGCGTTGAAAAGGTCATGGGATTTTGCACAAATGAGGAATATGAGGAGTTTTTAAATTCATGTCCAACTTTTGAAAATATGCTTATAAAGTCAGATATTATTTTGATTAAATATTGGTTTTCTGTCAGTGACCAAGAACAAGAACGGCGTTTTAAAGATCGGATTCAAGATCCTGCCAAGCAGTGGAAACTAAGTCCTATGGACATAGAGTCAAGGGCTAAATGGATTGAGTATTCGCAAGCCAAAGATGATATGTTTGATCGAACTGATACCAAACAATCACCATGGAGAGGTGTTCAGGCTGATGACAAAAAAAAAGCGAGGTTAAACTGTATTCGGGATCTTTTATCATCCATACCATATGAGCCCATCAAATATAAATCCATCAATCTGCCCAAGAGACAATCTGACACCGGATATAATCGTCCAGCAATATCAGATCATTCGTTTGTTACAGACCATTATAAAAAAGTTTAGATTAATTAGAAATAGACCCTTTTATCGAATTCTTTTTATAAAGAAAAGTATGGTTCATCAGACCGGAATCACTTTTTTGTACTCTCAGCTGAAAAATTTATTACTAAAGCTTAATTAAAAAATCAAAAAAGCTTTCTATAGGAACTAATCAATTTTTTTAATATCTACGTAATATGAATTTTAAATCTATTTTATATTTATTACCTTTTATACTTCTCTACCCAAGTTTGGGTTTTACAAAAGAAATAGTAGTATGCTCTTTTCGCGATCAGCAAAATGTTTACAGGGAGTTTATGTTAAATAAAACTGAGACAGACATTGAGTTGTTTTTTAATGCTGAAAAAGTTGAGGGTCAGCAGTGGAACATCATGGGTGATGATAAAAACAAACTAATTCTTTTTAAGGAAACTGAAAGATCAAACTCTGGACAAGTTGTTTCCGCCTACACTGTCTTTTTTATTGACAAAAAGTCTGGAAATTTTACTTTCAGAAACTATATGCAAACAGAATATGTCAACACCGTTCGAGGTGATTGTCGATTCGATTAGATTTTTATCGAAACTAGATAATTCATTGAAAATAGTACTAATATTTTGCAATCAATTATTCTTTTGATTTAAATATACATTTTTTTTTGAAAAAAGCACTCAAATTCCAAAAACTACTTTTACATATTGTGGTTGAAAATATTTAACTAAAAGTTTCCTTTTAATCCTTCAAGTGTAGAAGATCCCTTTGACTCGCAGTCAGCAATGACAGTATTTTCCTGTGAAAGACTAATTATCGGTCCTTCATAACTAAAATCTGGATAACGAGTGCTTGATACAAGCTGCATTTTTTGTCCTAAAGGCGCCCGAATAGAAACTTTATTCCCACCAAAAAAGGCTCTGGGACCTTTGGGAATGGAAAGAATCATAAATGACTGGTCTGATACAGAACATAAATTCACAAGGTTTATGGTTGCTTGAATTATTTCTTTTGGTTTTTTTAATTCTTCAAGTTTGTTGAAAATAAACCACGAACCAAACAATAAAACTATAAATGAAATTAATAAGGTCAGAGTATTTTTAAATTTTTTGAAATTAATCATTTTTTGCATGCTTAACTCTACTATTTGATTAAAAGAGTCAGAATAATTTACTGAAAAATTATAATATCACCTTAACAAAATTTTTATTTTATAAAGGTATAAATACTCAACGTTATTTAAAATACAGTTTTAAATTATGTTATTAATTAATAATTAAATTATCTTTATATTTTAGTTTTGCACCAGACTTATTAATCTCACTTAGATATCAGAGAGAACTACAGAAAAGTAAAAAAAGTTATTAGAAATCAATATCTTCTCAATAAAATCCATGACTAGATATCTTATCTAATTTAAGTTGGTAACTTTTCTATGTCATATTTAGCATTTTGATCACCTGAGTAGGTAAAATAAATATATGAAAACACAAATAATTGTAATTTTGGCTTTAATGATAATTCCGTCATTGTATGTTTTATTCATTTCGTTAGCGTGACAAATTGGTCTAGAAGTTATCCTTTAATGGAGTTTGGGAAAACTATTTAAATTGTCCATCATTAACATGTCTAAATTGTTTAAATCTTAATAATTGTCTGTACCAAGTTATTAAATCACTTAGTAGTTAATATTATTGATGATTCAACATTAGTAAGTAAGGTAGTAAAAAAAAGCAAATATTATTTTGAGTGCATTCTTATGAGAGCATAATCTGATGACTATTTCTGCATATATAAATCGTAGCAATTTTTCTTAACCGAACTCCGACTTATGAAATTGTGTCAAAAAAAATAGAGAAACACTCTTTATTGAAAGCATGAAATAACTCTAAAAAATTTTGTAATGAAAATATTTAAATAACTACTGAAAGATCCTTTTATTAAAAAAATTTAAATAATTAAAACTACAAATAGTTTAAACTTTTTAGTTTTAATTGGATTAAATTTTCATCTATAAAAAATACTCTTCAACATTTAGGACCAAATTTTTTAATCAAAAATGATGATAATTAGGCAAATAAAAATTTTGTTAAATAAAATTAATAAATTAAAGTAGTCCTGAGAACTCGTTCAAAATATTCGAGAGGACGGTTCGATAATTTGTTACATTAACCGATAGTAAATTTAACCAATACTTTTTAACCAAGGAAAATTTAACCAAGGAAAAAATTATTTTATCAATAGGTTATTGATTAAATTTCAAGTACTCAATCTTACATAATGTTAATGTCAACTTTTTATTATTAAATTTCATTAAACTCAGGAAAAAACTTTATATTTAAACCATAATTAATAAATTTGTTTTTTATAAATTCTTTTTCAGCTATCGTAAAACCAATCCCTTGCTTTTCTTCATTAGTTGAGATGTGTTTAATTCGACCTTTATCAAGAAGACTCTCATTTATTGAGAGTCCCGTTGATTTTTCATAAAAATCAAGAAATTTTTTAGAAGCTAAAAATGTTGCTATATCAAGTGCTTCTTCATAAATAGGTACATTAAAGTCTGCTAGTAATTGTCTAAAGTACTTTTTTTGATCTTTGATGATATCGTCAAATCTATTAATCTTCACTAAACCTGCCTCGGATTTTTCCTCAACCCACTGATAAGTTAAAAACTGGTACGTAAAGGGCTCTAAAAGGAATTTTTTTGTATAATCAAATAAGGAAAAATTCTGTGGATTTTCTTTAAACCTGTTTGCTAGCAAAAATCTTGAAGCAAACTGATCAAAGACATTTCTATAAGTAAAATAATATTTATATGGTTTAAAGTTTTCTATCGTATCCCTTATAACTTCTATCAATTTAAGACTAGTTGCATGGTTAGTAAAGTAATCGTGATTTATCTTATGAACTCTAGCTTGATTGTTGATAAAAAAATTAGGTATCTTCTCATTTTTAAACTTTAAATGCTCAAGTGGAAAAGGCATGTGCCCAACAAAAAACACTGTTTTAAGTTGTTTACAAGACAAAGGATTTCTTAGTTTGATTCCCAAATGTAGGGAATATTTTGCAACTGCGTCTGAGTAGAATTTAAAAAAATATTTGTGCCACCATGTGCCGCATCTTTGAGAAGTTGAGATGTAAACAAATCTAAAATCATCGGGGGCTATATTTTCTACAAAATCTTGACTAAAGTTGTTGTAGTGACTCTGCTTACTTTTAAATTGCTCTTTAAAATCCCTCAGGCACTCTGTTGGATTTTCATTCTCGTTTACAATTAAATGAATAGGAATTTTTATCTTTCCATGCTCTTCGTCTTCATAGATTACTGGTTGATTTATTCGTACTAAATTAAAAGAACCCACTTAAAATCTTTCTTCATTAAAAAAATTGAATATATTAATTACAAGGAAAACCTATAAATAATTGGGACAAAAGAAGCATTCAAGTCATTATAATCAATCAAAAAGCTTGGTTGATTAAAAAACCCTAAAATAAATATAATATTAGTATTAAATAGTCAAAAAAGTATCTAAATTAAAAAAACTTACTTCAAAAAAAATATATCTTTGAATACCATTTTTAGGCTCTAAGTTTTAAAAGAATTGAACCTCCTTGATATTGAAGTTCTTTGTCTAAAATATGGCTCTTCAAGATATTAAATCTAACTGTACCCACTTAGATAAAAAGATGTGGTAGTTTTAAGTATTGGCATGGTAACTATGAAGAACAATTGATAATAAATAATTACAGATGACAAGAAGAACGTATGAAAAAGACGGAATGAGTATAGAGGTTGCAGATGATCTTAACAAACTCATTAAAGACAAGCGTGAGTGTTGGAGGGCAAATTCTAGGAAAGCAAGAAGAAGACAAAGGCGATATGAAAATCGTTTGACTAAAGAACTTTTGGAAATAAAGAATTCTTCAAAATGCTAAATCGTGTCATCTATTTTTTTATTTTTACAGTTTTAATAGGATGCTCAAAAGAGGAGAAATGTTTTCTAACTCAGATGGATTTATGGAATTCAACACCCATTAAATCATATAAAAAATGTGCAAACCCTGCAATGGTTTATAAAGAAAAATCTATTCCTGGTTATCAGAAAGTATATTCATTTCAGGGGTGTGGAAATGAAATTTATAACCCCCTACCAGAGTTTAAAACTGATGCATTGAAGAAGTGTGTCAATAATTAATTTTCAAGTTTATACAACTTGTATCGAGCAACACCGCCTTTAGAGCTTTTCGGACCTCTCATTTCAAACCCTTTTGCTAGATAAATTTGGTCATTTATCCATGAATATTTTTCACTGGACGTTTTAAATTCAAAATTTCCGTACCAGTGTTTGAGCCCGTTATTTGGAGGAAATATTGACACACCCTGTTCAAAGCTTTTGTCAAGTTCCTCATTTCCAATTAAGATAGCAACATATTCCATAATTCCTGGGGATTTGTCATCCATCTCTATGTAACAACGCAAATCTACTTTGATACTTTTTTTTCTGAATGAGAATTTTTCGATACATGATATTACATTAGCTTTTGCGTCTGCCACACTAACTGTTCCCGAATCCATGTAATTAATTGCTTGGGCCTGTTCAACTACAGTAATTGGAGTTTTTAAGCCAATTTGTACTTCTCCTATTTCTTGCATTTTGGCCTTAGCAATTACTGAGGTTAGGGGATGTATTATACCGATCAAAGTAAAAGTCATTACCTTGCAAAAATAACTCACCATGTTTAAGCCTTTTTTATAAATTCCGAAAGTAAAGTATTATATAAATATTAAGTATTGTAAAGATACTTTAAATAATAATCTTCTGATTGGTATATAACTGAAAAATAATTGTAAGATTATTTAAATATACTTCATTCATAAGTATTGAAGTGAAAAAGGTTCTACAAGATTAATAATGTTTTCATTGTCTTAATCATATAAATAAAGAATTTATAACTCTGTCATGTCAGCTTGAGTATGGTACGAGACCATATTGATGTGAATAAAGTATTTTGGCTACATAATCGGTAAAATGAATGCATTATGATTAAAATTGCTATTATTGGGGCTGGATTATCTGGCTTGTCAGTCGCTCATTTATTAAAAGATCATTCAGAGATCACGATTTTTGAAAAGGCTCGGGGTGTAAGTGGTCGAATGTCGACAAGGGAAGCAAAACCATATTTTTTTGATCACGGAGCTCAATACTTCACTGCAAGAACTCAACCGTTTCAAGATTTTATTCAACCTCTTGTAAGGAAAGGCGTGATAAAAAGATGGAATGCACGGTATGTCAAATTTGATGGGAATCATATTATAGAATATAAAAATTGGATTGATGAAGAGCCTCGTTATGTCGGAGTTCCTGGAATGAATAGAATTGCAAAGGAATTAGCAAAGGGACTTGGTATTTACATAAATACAAAGATTATATCTTTGGAGTATAAAAAAAAATGGGAGCTCACAGATGAGAAAGCAAAAGTTTACAGTGGATTTGACTGGGTTATCTCAACCGTTCCGTCACCCCAGGTTAAAGATTTATTACCTCAAAATTTTAAATACCACAATGATATTAAAGCTATAGAAATGCAGGCAAGTTTTTCTTTAATGCTCGGGTTTGAAAAAGACTTACCTCTTGATTTTGAAGCTGCTCATGTCATAAATTCAGATTTAAGCTGGATTGGGGTAAATAGCCATAAGCCAGGTCGCGATAAAAATTTTACACTCATGGTACATTCTTCAAGTGAATATGCAGAGGTTAATATTAATGATGATCGTAAAAAGATCATGCAGCATCTCATAAATGAAACAAGCAGAATTGTCTCTTTAGATGTTAGTATTGCAAATCACAAAGTCATTCATGGTTGGCGTTATGCAAATAATTCTAAGAGAGGGAACAGATTTGTATTTTTAGATCAAAATCATAAGCTCGCTGCATGCGGTGACTGGTGTGTTGGTGGAAGAGTTGAGGGTAGTTTCACCTCCTCTTATGATCTTGTAAATGCCATGAAACATTACATTGACCTATAAAAAAAATAGCCGATTGACACAAAACAGGCTAGTTCGAATATCATATTGAAAATAACATAAAAAATATTATCCACCTAAAGTTTGATGTATATAAATCAAAATGAAAAAAATATTATCACTTGTTTCATTTTTTCTTTTAACTAATTCATGTACTCTAAATCACAAAAAGAACAATGAGGATATTATGAACAATACAATTATTGATGAAGTTAATCAGGTTGAGTGTAAACCACAACGAGAAATTTTAGTACAAGGAAAGTGTTTAAAAAGAAGAGGGTTTATGTGAAAAAATTATTAATACTTAATTTACTTTGCTTTTCCGCGCATTGCTTCTCTTATACCAAAGAGTACATTTGTACATATAAATCAACCTTTCAATCCAATCCATATGACAATAGTTTTTACACCGAAAAAAATCCAAAACTACGTGATTTCAAACAAAAAATAATAATAGATTATAAAAAAAATCTTGTAACGAGAGAGTATTTTAATATCGTATGGGATGGTGAAAAAAAAATCAAAGTAAAACAAAAGAAAAATGCACCTATTTCAAAAGCCAGTAGGGATTTCAATGTCCCTAACAAGCTTATTTATTGGTTTGAAGAGAGAGTAGGGACAGAGGGTATTTCGGATGGACAGGTTAGTATTTTTTCACTTGCAACCTGGACGAAAACAACCCTTACACATTCTTATATAAGTGTAGTAAGCGCGTATGATACCCATTATGAATGTACAAATGATGACTAATTTTGTGATGATCTGTTTCTTTTTTTTTTGAAGAAAAAAGTATAATTTAATCTTATTATTTTTACTAATAATTATCATATGAAATATTTCTTAATGTCTGTAGTATTTCTTTTGTCTATGAGTGTTTGTGCCGACACCTACTATTGTTCTCAAACAGCAAAGGTTTTTGTTGAATCAGATAATAATGTAAAAAAATACGATGATTTTGACGACATTTATAAGCTTAAAATAGACACCAAAGCAAACAGGGCGGTTTTTGCATCTTTAGACCAATTAAGTGCATTCAAAAATAGTCTTTTATTTGAATTTGATATTTTGTTTGAGGATAATTCTTCAAATCAAATTGTTGCAAGGATTAGAGAAAAAACTCTTCTTTCTGATACTACAATAATTTTTTTCCCAGATGTATCATCTGAATCTAGATTAGTACAAACAATTGCCAATGAGATTTATACATTTATAGAATACTTTAAGTGTGCAAAAGAGAACAAGTATTAGCTTATGTAACATCAACTCGTAATCAATCAATTTTTTTTTGAAAAAGGTTTAACATAATGAATAAATTATTACTGTCCATCTTAATTTTCTTTTCTATAAATGCATTTGCTCATAATTGGTACAAGGTTGGTGAGGAAAATGGAAATTCACTATACGTTGATGTTGATGATTTAAAAAGACAAAATGGCTTTGTTTATTACTGGGAGTTGATTGATCTAAAGGAACCAATATATGGAGCTCTCTCATCTATTAGTAAATTTAAGGCAAATTGTTCTGAGAAAAAAAAAGCTATGTTAAGTGTTAACTCATTTACTGGGCAAATGGGAAAATATATATTAATAAATGAGGCAACATATGATGGATCAATCTTCGTTGATGCTTCCAAATCTATTGAGATGAAATTTGCTTGTGAAAGGGCAAAGTAAAAACTTTAAGGCTAAACTAAAAATAAATTAATAAACAACATGCTCATTAAATTAATAGTGAAATTAATTTTATAAAATACCTTCTTTTATGTATTTAACGAGATAGTTATAATAAAGAAATCCGCGTATTAAATAAATTAAAAAAACTGCTAACATTTCGATATGACAACAATTAAAGATCACGATACAAGATGTGTTTATAAGTTAATAGGTAATCAACTCTTTTATACGTATTTTTTTAATGACGGTTCTGTGGATGAAGAGCACTGGAGAGAAATTAAAGGTGATTTATCGCCATATTATATTGATATAATAGAAAAACTTTCATCCATCAATCAAATATCTAAAAATATGTGTAAAGGTATTTGGGACGAAACTCTAGGTTGAATGATTCAAAAGTAAATATAGTAAGAAAACTGCGTGAGGAGAATCAGGAACACATTTGTAATTTTTTCTGATTGATTGTCAGCATAGCGATTAAAATTTCTACACCTATAATTTTTTATTTATACACAATTAAAAATGTATGATACTTTGTAAATGGGAACAGAAAACTTTAGTAGATTCGAAAACATATACTGTACTAATAATTTATGTAAAACAATAGAAGAGGTTTAATAAGATTTTTATACATAACCTCACAGGAAAATTAAAAGAAAACACCAATAAAATCGAGCTAAATTTGATAAAAATTCCTTGATATCATAAATGATTCAGTTCAATTTACGGCTGCTGTTAAAAATAAAACACCTAAGTGAAACTTGCAAGAAAGAAAAACTTTAAAGCAATTGCTAAATTCTAATTACATACTAATTCAATAAGCTATCCACCAAATATTTAGAGTTATTGATTTTCATAGGAAGACGATTACAGTTGTATTGAATAACTTTGACCATTTAAAAAACAATTAAAAAACACATCTAATAATTACTAGGAATTTAAAAAAATGAAAGTTCTAAGAGTTACTTTTCATAGAATGGTAGAACAAAAAGCAACATATGATATTTATCTATCAGGAACAAATTATGAAAAACTTAAAACCGGTCAAATTAAACCAAAAGAAATTGTAAAAAATGAAATAGGGGAAGACTTTAGTTACACATCGGTCGGATGGATTGAGACCGGTGCTGAGAAACCAAAAATAAATTATGAAATTGGGTCATGGACATCAGACTAGTATCAGTTTGTTGTCTTTTATCCCAAAAGCAAGTTTGACCTTGCTCTCCATTGTGTATGGTGTTTCCTAAAACTGTTAGAAAAAATGAAAGATATAAAAACAATTTAATTTGGGAATAATCCTAATTATTAATTATGTTTAAGAAAGAGGTGAGTTATGTTGCAGGTTTTTGGAAGAGTGAAGTCTAGAACTTTTAGAGTAGTATGGCTTTTAGAGGAACTGGAGATTTCTTACGAGTTAAACGAGGTGGATCCACGGTCCGAGGATGCCAAAAAAATATATAAAAATGGAAAAATTCCATTTATATTGGATAACAAGATCCTTATTTCTGATTCAGTAGCAATACTAACCTATCTATCTGATAAGTATAAATCCTTTACTGAGCAACCTGGCTCAATCAAACGAGCAAAGCAAGATGCAATGACATTCCGGGTACTCGATGAATTTGAGGCTATTTTATGGGTTGCCGCAAAACATACATACGTTTTTCCAGCTGAAAAGCAGGTTCCGGATATCCTTGATATTCTCAAATGGGAGTTTGACAGAAATCAGGAAAAAATCATTAAAGAATTTCCAATCAAAGACTTTATATGTGGTAATAATTTTTTGATACCAGATATACTTTTAATGCATTGTTTAATTTGGGCTGAAAGTATGAATTTTTCCATTAATAGTCACTTAAAAGATTATTCTGAAAAACTTAAAAAACGGTCTGCCTACAAAAAAGCTTACTCACTAAGGTGATTGCTTGTTAATGGGAAAATCAGATGGTTTGTTTGAAAAAGCTCATGTTCATTTTTACTTTATTTTCTTATTGTAATAATATAAAAGTTGACAATACTTGGTTATTTTTTACTAATAAGATCTGTTCGTATGGTACTAATCCCAATTTTATGCTTGATAGAATAAAAACAAAGATTGAGTCAATTAAAACTTTGCAATAAATTTTTTGGCGTTTATTGTCATAATTCAATGACTGTTTATTTTTATTCAGTATTTAACTCTAATCTTTAGAAATGATGTACATACTTGATCAAGTCATTTCAATATCTATCGCTCAATTATCAAATCCAGCATTTCACAAGGTGTTAGTTAGGGCAATTGTCTTATCTATTACAGTTTTTACTTAAAGTTGCTTTCTTTATTCGTTACTGAATTTCATCTAATTGTAAATATATTAAAACAAAATGATGTATGTGAATAGGAAAGGAATGGAATGCTGTATATAAAGTATATAAAAAATAGAGAATTAAATAACAAAAACCATACTTAATTTCGATTGTAATGCAGGACACATAACACTGAATTCTGGAAAAGAATAATTTTGAGTAAGAAAGATAAATTAGACTTTCTTACTCAAAAAAATTAAAATTTAAGCATCTTTATCTTTTTCATCATCTTTCTCTGATTTATCAGTAGCATGCTTTTCAGCATCACCACAATGAGCAAAACTACTTGTTGAAAAAGATAAAATTGACAGTGCAGAAAATAAAAGGACCAATAGATTTTTTTTCATAAAATTTCCTCCAAATTATATTGATGATTCTTT
>MDTB01164315.1_pt1 | contig 19957 bp, 17 predicted proteins | sample 811161 | NCBI WGS metagenome assembly MDTB01 (sample SAMN05326650, study PRJNA326480) | marine metagenome | isolation source: seawater | place: Mediterranean Sea | collected 2009 | reverse complement strand
GCTGAGTTGTTAGCGTTCTTGCCTGTGGAAATCCACACGTCAAGACCGTACATTTCTCTAGTTCCTGACCCAGGTGTTACGTTAGCACCATCTGAGAAAGAACCATTGAATGCAAACCACTCAACTTCTCTAGCTACTTTTTCCAATGCTTTTTCCATTTGGAAAGCAAACTCATCTGCCACTGGGCTACCACCAAACAAACCTAATTTATCACCAGCAGTTGTTGTTCCGTCTCCATCAGAGGCGTTTGCAATGTTTGCTGACAAGTCAAAAGGATTTTGATTTTGGGTAGATGCTAAAGCGGTATATGTCATTTGTACACCTTTGTGGAAAATCTGAGTTACATATGTGTATGCAGCTCTGTCTCTTCCAAGGTATTCAGTAGGACTAGCACCTTCTTGAGCTTTAGTTGGTTCAGATGAAATGGTTGCATTATCTTCTACTTGGACTTGCCAAAATGTAGAGTTTAATGTTTTACCTCCATTTAAACCACCTGCTGCTGTAAGTAAAGGTGTCCTTTGACCACCGACTTTAAACAATTCACCAGCGAAGTTATTAATGTTTTGTGCATAAATCGTATTGTTTGTTAACGATATGTCTGCCATTTTTATCTTCTCCTATTTAAATTGTTATTTTTTTTCGTCTTTTATAGAGTCCATCATACGCAATTTAGCGTTAATGGTATCTCTTGGTCTTTGGTTGGAATCTGTAACGAATTTGGCGAACTCTTGTGATATATCAACAGGTTCAGCATTTACACCAATTTGATTCAAAGTCTCAACACGTGATTGAGCGTCTACTACATTTTGAGTCATATCAGCAGGAGTTGAACTAGGTTGTGTGGAACTACTAACTTCTCCAAACTCTTGAGTTACAAAATCCTGTATGGACTCTACATTCATATCACCTGTATAGAGTTTCGTAACAGCTTTTCCTATTCCTTTATCTGCTTGTAGTCCTAAAGAACTCAATGCATTATTCATGGCATTGGCTTTAAACGCTTTGTTTTCAGCCTTAAGCTTCTTGTACTCTTCTCTAAGTTGTTTGATACCATCTGTAGAATCGTCTACGACTTCTTCTACTGTAGTTTCTTCTTTTGTTTCTTCTTGGTTTATTTCTTCCATTATTTTCTCCATTTTTCTCTAGCATAAAATCCCATATAAAAATAATCGCTAGGTAATTAAAAGGGATGTCGCAAGGGATTTTTAATACTAGTTGGACACCTTGGATAACCAACTGCTTACGACCCTATATTTAGTGTGCCGAACTCGTCAGGCACTATATATAGTATATAATATTTAGAATCTAAAGTAAAGGTTTAGATTTAATTTTCTGTTAGACCAGTAACTCGACCTGATTGTGTTTGAGCAGCACCAGTTGCAATAGAACTACCTGACATGCTTTGTGCTTCTATAGCTGATATTTCTTCTAATAAATTTTCATCTTTAAATAAAGTAGCATCTAATACATTGGAAGCTGTACCTACAGTTGTGTTTCTATTTTGTCTTCTAGCCATGCTACCTAGTAATCTTGCAGTAGTTGCCGCTTGAGCAAACTGTGTTCTTGCTCTACCTAATGTAACTCCTGCTTGTGTAAATTCTTGTATTCTTTCTAAAGATACATCTTCTCCTACTTCAGTTGTATATACAGCACCTAACTCAGATGCGTTTAATCTTTTTTGTAGTATTTCTTGATTTAAATTTGGGTCAATAGCTAGTGCTAATATTGATGCTTCTTCAAGTTGAACAGATTCTCCAAGCTCATTAGAGTAATAATCGTTATAAGCTGATACAATATTTTGTTTCATACCTTCATCCATTCTGTCAAACAATCTATTTCTAACAGTATTAACTCTATTTATATATTCATTAGGAGATACTTGATTACCTACCATAGTTGCATATATTTCTCTACCTTTTTGTTTTGCATAACCGCCTAGTCCTTGACCTACAAGTGACGCTTTTATTTGTTCAAAACCAGCAACATAAGAACCTTCTGTCATTCTTATAGCTCCTGTTTCTGTATTTACTATGCCAGGAAATACGGTATTATATTCTGGTGTTCCCCTCATAGCCGCAGTCGCTGCTGTTTCTGAAGCATCTCCTTCTATATATCCTTTTATGTATGCATCAACTAACTTATCTGCATTGCCACCAGCAAATGCTTTGAGCCACGGTAAACGTAAATAAACTTGATTAGGACTTAAATTAATAGGTTCTTCTTCTTCAACAGGTGTAGATGCTGATGATGCTGGACCAGAATAATTTAAACCACCTACTAAAGACTCTGATTCTCTTTTTGCTCTTTCTTCATCTTGATAATATCCTGCTCCTTCTAGGTCTGCAATAAATTGTTTACCCTTTTCTGATTCGTCATCAACAGTTATAGGTGTTAGTTGGTCTCTTCTAAAGTATGAAAGTATAGCCATTATCCTATCCTAGTATCTCTAAGTATATTTCCGCCTAATGAAGAAGATATCTTTTCTGCCATTTCATTCATAAAGTATTCATTCCTTTGCGAATATGCACTTGTTCTATACTTTTTTCTAGCTTCTATTTGTGATAAACCTATACCTTCTAAGAATGTTTCATCTAATTCATCTGCTACTTCTCCGAAAGTATTTTGATAAAAGTTTTTATATGGTCCTACAACCATAGAATAATTTAAATTTTTACCTCCATATTTATCTCCCCATACAGGGTCATTGTCAAACATTTGTTGCATTGTACTATTAAAAGTACCTTGGTCATTTGCATATAACTCTACTAAATTGTTTTGTTCTTCTCTAGATAATCCATTCCATCTAGATAATCCTATGTATCTTATTGCTTGATTTTGTGCAGTAATGCCTTGTGTGAATGATGCATTTGATTGTGACCAAGTAGGATTGTTTAACTCACTTCTTGGTCCAGAAAATATTGCATAGTAATTACTGTCTTTAGCATAATCAAATCCTTCAATGCCTAGTACAAATCCTAAGTATTCATCAAGTAAAGTAGAAGTAATCTTTCCTCTTATAGTTTGTTCTAATAAATTTTTATACAGTTCTGGATTCTCTTTCTTAAATGCATCTGCGTTTACACCTATGTCCGACATTGCAGTAACTAATTCATCTTCTTTTGTTCCAAGTAATTTTGCATACTTTTGATTTGTTACTGTCTCACCATTTAAGTTAAATGATAAAGGGTCATCTCCACCTGTTAATACTGTTGCGTTTAAGAAATCTAATTGCCCTTGTGTATAACCTGTTGTTAATCCTGCTCTACTAAGTTGTTCTGATGTTAAAGCAGTACCTAAAGCTAATGATTCAAACAGTAATGTTAACCCAACAGCTTTACCATTTATCTCATCAAACAACCAAGGGTATGATGTTTTTAATTCTTCAAATCCATCAAATACAAAATCAGAAAAATTATTATTTGCAACAGGTGCAAACTTACCACCTACATTAAATCCTTGCATTGTCAAGCTACGGTCTTCTATGATTGTTCCTGGAGGAGGTGTATTAGATAATGCAGGACCTACTCTATCTTCTCCGTCTGCTGATGTACCCCAGTTAGTATTGTATCTGTTAGCAGTTAAACCATTTGCTACATAAGATATGTATGCTGGATATCCAACTAAACCAGATATATCATATGCAAAGTAAACAACACCTTCTTTTACATATACATAATCTGCAACTAATTTATCACTGTGTACCCAGTTGGCTAATCCTCTTGATGGTGCTGGTGGACTTGTACTCCAACCATCTCCTTCATAAAGCTCTAAATCTGCTCTATCTATTTGTCTTTCTTGACCGTCTTTATATATAGTTATCATTTTGTTTCTTCTTTATTATATACTTTATCCATAAAATCTAATTGTCTATCTATTGTATCTCCAACAATTTCTTTTGTCTTACTCTTTAATGATTGACCTAACTTTCTAAAATACTGTGGCACATCATTTATTGGGTCAAAAAAATCTGATTTTACAGTTATAGTTGGTTCTTTATCTGCTTCTTGTTGTACTCGTTCTGCTGTCCAATATGGTCTTGCATCAGAAACTCCATATAATTCTTGTAATGCTTTAGACCAAAGTTCATTAGTAGCGTCATCAGGTATCATATAGCTACCTACTTTTTTAAATATCCTTTGTACTTCTGGTGGAACTGTTCCTCCATCATCAGTAGTATCATCTGTAAAACCAAAGTTTATAAATTTATTTTCTTTATTTAATCTGTTAGTTGCCCATTCTGGAGTTTCACCATCGTATCTGTAATCAAATTTTTTTTCTTGGTCAGCTCTTATATCTGCTGAATTACCTTTAGATATTAATTCTAAACCATCATAAGTTCCTACATCACCTTCTAGATTACGTAAAGCCCAAGGTCTATTAAAATATACTAATGTTGCATACACTAATTCTTCTTCTGTAAAATCTTCAATTGATATATTTGGACTATTCTTTATAAGTCTTTCAACAGTTTCTCTTGCATGATTTAAATCTAATTGCAATATCTCAATTGCTTTTTCTCTATCTATTACATCGCCTTCTTTAAAATCAAATGTTTTTGTAGCGTCAGTATGTCCAAAACCAATAGTTAAAGTTCCATTTACATCTGGATAAGCTTTATCTGAGTAGCCTTCTAAGTCTTCTATTTCTATAATTAATTCTTCTGTCAGGTCCATATTAGTTTCCTGATTGATTACCGATGGCTGCAAGGCTAGCCATAATGCTAGCAAAAGACTTCCTGTATTGTGCATCTGCCTGACTTCCTGTAATTACATCTCCATAAGTATCTCTCATAAAGTCGTCAAAACTTGTTGCCATTGCTCCTGCAACATCTATTTCTGCTTCTAATTCTGTTGGTGTAAAGTCTCCTACTCTACCTTGACCAGCAAGGTTTCTTCTTCTTCTTGCATCTTCTAATTGAATTTCCATATTTTTTTGTCTTATATCAAAGTTTTGTTTTTGTAATGAATAATCTTGTTTAGACCAAAAATCAAAAAACTCTTGTAGTTCTCCATCTGATGCTGGTCTACCTAATCCATCTTGTATTGCTGAGCTAATATAACTACTTGCATTTGTAAAATTAGGTTTTGTATAATTAAATATATTTTGATACGCATTGTCACTACCAAAGTTTGGTTCAAAAGCACCTGTACCATAACCATAATCTGCTAAGGAATCTTTAAAAAACTCTTTTAAAAATACATTCATATTACCTGCAGTGCTACCTGGAGCTAGAAGTATGCTATACAAATCTTCCATACTCATACCATCACCATTTAAATTAAATCTTGACATTGCAGATTCTATAGCACTTATTGTGCCACCTGGATTGTTATCTAATACTCCATAAACAAATGTAAATGGTTGCAAGAATCCAGACTCTACTAATAAAAGTTGTGTATCCATAATGTCTTCTGGTGATGCATTAGCAAACAATGATGTAGCTAAACCATTTTGATATAAAGGCATTGTTCCTTGATTAGTGTCTTCACTATACACATCTAAATCTAATTCTCCTATACCATAGTAATCTTGCTCACCAAAATAAGTTCTTGCTCTTGCTTGTTCTGCTTCTTCTGGTGTCATTTCTAAACCAGGTCCATATAAAGTTGCGTCTGTAAAAGCAAAACCTTCATTAATAAATTTATCTACATAATCTGCACCATATTCGTTATCTATAATTGCATCTAAACCTGATACATATTCTTCAGTAGTTATTTCATCATTGTCAAGTTTATTTTTTAATTCATCTGCAGATGCTAAATCTATATTTTTTGCGGCTGCTGTTATGTAATCCATATCTAATGATTGTTTATTTATATATGCTTTATAAGCTAAGTCTGCTTGAGGAGCATAACCTGCAGATATTGCTGTACCTACAACATCAGCACTAATGTGTTGCAATTCAGGTGGTAATCTATCAGCTTCATGTAAGTTTATTAATACATCAGTACCTTCTGAAATAATTTCTACAGCTTCTTTCATTGCAGGAGTATCGTAAGAAAATGATTGATATATAAAATTTACATAATCTTTTGTATTTTGAGGCAATGATTCATATGATTGACCTGTCATTGCTTCAACCCACAAATGATATTCAGCTAAACTTACTTCTGGCATTTCTAAATCTGCTTGTTCTAATTGTCCACTTTCTCTAGAACTAAAGTAATTTAGTACTTCACTACCAAATTGTCGTACAAATTGTTCTCTACCTAAAAAGAAAATACTTAAAAAGTCATTAAATAATTCAGTGTTAAATGTAGTAGGTCTATTTTTTTCTGGAAGACTAAACTCATATCCACCCCAGCTATATTCTTTTTTTTCATTTACACCAAGAATAGTATCTAATACAGATTGTTCTTCTTCTGTATATTGTTCTGACATTAAATATCTCCTCCATAATAACTTACTTCTTCTTCTATCTCTACTCTAAACACATCAAAGTACATAAAGTAAAAGTCTGGATTTTCTAGCATAATTTTGTTAGCAACACCTCTTAAATAACTTCTGTACTGAGAGGCTTCCGCTCTACTTAAAGTAGCGTTTAATCCATACTCTGATTTTATTACATTCATAACTCTTTGTCTTGCTGTTAAGTATTTAATAATTCCTTTCATAGCTGATAATTCTTTTAATTTTTTAGTAGAACCATCAGGCATATTGATTGTTGTATCCCCTTCTCTTTGTATCATCTCTGTTAATTGGTCTATTTTTGCTTGAGATGTTAAAGAACGTGGTGCTGTTGAAGTATCTCCATAGCCTTGAAATTGTTGTTGCAATTGTAATCTTACTAAATATAGTTGTTCTACTCTTTTTTGATAAGGCATGTTTGCATACATTGGTCCATCCATTATGACCCTTCTAGCATGTTCATATGCTAAACTTCCTTGTGCTTGTCTTACAGCTTGTTTATATTCTTCTGGTGATAAATCTACTCTATCTCCATCAGCAAAAGCTTTATTCCAAGCTTGCCAATTAAACTCGTCTAATGGACTATCAGGATACATGTAATATTCAACATCAGGATATTGTTTAAATATATCTATATTTTCTTGTTTAAAGAAACCACCTTCATCTGTAAAAGAAGTTTTTCTTATAGACTTAGATTTAGAAGTTAACAAAGAGGTAGGTTCAAAACCAAATACTTTTATAAATTGTGCTATAGCTACAACTCTATCTCCATTAGCTTTTGCTAACATTTGATAATAAGCATCTGATAATAAAGTTTGTGCAAAGTATTTACCTTCTGGGTCTCCTTCTGCAGTTTCTCTAGGGTCTAAATAAGCTCTACCTCCTGGTCCTATTTCATAATCATATTGTAAAACAGCACCTGTAGGAGCTAAGAATTGTATAAATGCTCTATGTAATAAACTTTGTGTTGCTAATCTTTTAGCTTTTTCTAATGATGCAACTTCTTGTTCTGGTGTTGAATCATCATATGTCTGTGTCATAAACATAGCTCTCTGTATTTCTTTTACTTGATTTGCATAAGCTCTTTGAAACTCTACATCCATAGAGTCTCCTGCTGTTATTGCTTTTCTAAGCCAACTAGGTATAGCTTGCTTTGCATAAAACAATGGGTTAGCCATCTGTGGTACACCTTCATCTGGTCTACCATATGGAAAAAATACTTTGTCTACATCAGGAGTAGAAGGTAACATAGCTGCTGCAGGTATCTGTGCCAATGGTCCAAGACCAGGTATAATATCTCCAGCAACCATATTTAAACCGCTTGCATATCCTCTTAGTTTCGTATTTATACTAGGTATTTCTGTTGTTTCTTTTCCTGTTATAGGGTTTGTACCTAAAGCATCTGGATTAGGATTTTGTAAACTTTTGTCTATGTTAAATATATTTTCAAACCAATTCATGTTGTACATTTCTTCACCTGATTGTGGGTCAGTAGTAAAGAATCCTTCATCTTCATACTCTCCAAATATGCTTGGTTTACGCATAGCTTCTACACTTCTTTGTACTTTTCTACCAAATAACATCTTTTGTCCTCTTAATAATCTTGACCATGTACCAGCTATTTCAAGATAAACTTCTGCGAAAGGCATTGCTAATCTAACCATGTCTGTAATAACATGTCGTTTATTTAAATCGTAAAGCAAATCTTTTGTTTCTGTTAATGCATATGCTTTTGCTAACTCATCAACTTGTCTTAAATCATCTACACCAAGTAGTTTAGAAGCATTAGCTTGTCCCATATTTTCTAAACTCTTAAGATATTTTCTTGCTCTGCTACCAGGGTTTGACCTACCCATAACTTTTTTAGCTTGTGCAAATACTTGTGTTCTTGCAGCGTCATCTAAATTTGCATACATGTTTTCCATAAAGTTCCAATAAAATTGTCTAAACGCTGGAGAACGTGATAAGTCATTTGTTGTTGAACCCATCAAACCTGAAAACATTGTTTCTAATAATTTGTCATACTTACTTGCTACATCTCCTGACATGTCAGTTCTAGATGCTTTAAATTTATGTGTGTCAGTCCATACACCACTCTTTTTAGTTCTTAACCAATTGGTATATTTTTTATGTTGTGACTCTGACATTTCTCTATTAAATTTAAGTTGTACATCTTCACCTTTGTCAGTAATTTTTACAAATTGATTATCTGCTTTTGCAATGTGACCTATTAGTTCTTCATCTCCAGCTTGTACGATTGTGTATTTAATAACATTGTTTTCACTTTTAATAGTAGGTTTTATAGAATTTTCGTCCCATACATTACCAACAAACTTACCATCTGGTGTGTATTCTACAGCTCTATATCTACCACCTGTCTTGTCATGTATCCTTGCAACAATAGAATCTATATATGAATCTGAGTGTACTTTACTACTAGATAATAATGATTTAGTATATCTACCTGTTTCATCAGAGTTTGATACAAATGATTTTCTCCATTGGCTTAATTCACCATCCCAGAATGATTGTTTAACTTCATCTAAACTTCTATTAAATTGTTCTCTACCTCCTACAGGATTAAATTCAATAGAAGCTATTCGTGTAGCTAAAGGGTCATCTGCAAGTTGTAGTAACTCCTTAGTACCAGCTCCATAAAATCTTTTGTTATCTTTTGTAACCTGTGTAAATCCTCTTGCTCTCTTAGGGTCAAAGCCAATAGTCATACCTCTATGAGATTGTGTTAACGCTCTTTGATGTTCCATAGCTAGTTCTAATGATGCATCAAATATATCTGTACCACCTCTTCCTAAATTTAAAGTGTCAGCTAAATAATCATCTCTTAATTTTTGTCTTTGTCCTTTTAACAAACCTTGTCTTTGTGAAGGTTTCCTACCTAGTACCCATGCAAACGCAGAAAATGGATGTGCAAACATATTGTCTAAGTCTGCTGCCCACATACGTAATTGTTCTTCACCAACAACTCTTAATACCCAAGCAGGTCGTAAAAGAATAGATGGCTTCCATAATCTTTGCATATAGCCATCACCAATCATAGTAAGCATTCCTTCTGTTAAATTAACAATTTCTGAATCATCTGAAGTTTTCTTTACATTTACTCTTGCTTTTTTAACAACAAGCTTAATTGTTTCCATTGCAGTCTTATCTTCTTTTAAAGCTAATTCAGCTAAGTTTGCTACTGGTTTAGCTAATAATCTTTCATAATCTTCTGTAGAAATATTTTTAGCTCTACCGGAAAGTCTTAACATTAAATCTCTCATAGGTCTAAATACTCTAATAAACATTCTTGCATCTGGCATAGGTATAAATCCTTGGTCAAAGTATTCAGATATTAAATGTGCTGTAGCTTTTGGAACTTTATTTATTTGTACTCTTTTAGATAAATCTTTGCTATTAGCTATTTCATCTGATATATCTTCTACAACTGTTCTTAATTCTTGTGCTGTGTAAAGTGTTTCATCACCAGGTTTAATTCTTTCTATTGCATTATCAATAGCACCTTTAACATTACCTAATGTAATGTTTGGTTGGAATACTTTTTGTACAAACATAATATCTTCCATAGCTGTTTTAAGTAACGCTTCTTCTGCTTTTGTAAAATCACTTGGTCCTGAAACATTTAATGACCTGACATTATTAAATTCAGCAAACCTTTGTATTTCTTCAGCTTGTTTTTTTGTAAGACCTTTAGACAAATCAACTACAGCATAAGGTTTATGTCCCTGGTATACACCTGGCTTTAAACCTTTAATACCTTTCTCAATAACATGTGTACCTTTTTCTAAATAATTTGCTACTTGTTTAAGTCCTTGTCCACCTTTGCTAGCACCCATAAATATAATTGTCATGTCTGCATCATCTAAGTTGTATCTAGAAACTCTACTTATTTCTTGTTTGTCTAGTTTCATAGTTGCAAAATCTTGGTCCCAAAATTTTTGGTCGTATATTTTCTTTTTGTCTATTTCAGATAGACCTTTAAACTCTGGAACTACATCACTTACTTCATTAGTAAGAGTCTGTATTCTTTTGTCAATTCTTGTTCTGTCTGCAAGAGATGAACTTAAATCATCTTTATAAGGTTTTACTGCTTCATCTAATTGTTCTTGTATTGCTGCTCTAGCATCTTTAGTTGTAGCTTCAGGAAATTCTTTTTTATATGCAGATATATTATCTGTGTTTGCTTTGTACTGTTTACCTATTTCGTCAATCTGTGTTCTTAAAGATTGTATTTTTTCTGTTACATTTCTTGTTTTAGTTTCTAGACCATTTAGTTCTTGTACATTTCTTTCTGCTTTCTGCCTTACTTTTCTTGGTAACTTAGATACTTCTACGCCTGTTCTTTCTAATGCTTCTTGTCTAGCTACAGATAAGTTTTTTAACTCAGCAGCTTTATCTGCATCTGACATATCAGATAAACCTAGTTCTTTCATTCTTTGTGAAACATCAGTACCAGACTTACCTCTAAAACCATAAGGAACTCGACCACCAGTTTGTATACCTATTTCATCTGCAATGTTTAAAGCAGCTTGTTCTACACCTTCGTAGTATCCACCAGTAATATATTCAACTAACGCTCTATCTTCTGGAGTAGTTGTGTTACTAGCTATATCTTTTATATCTTGTAAAATAAAATCTAATTCATCTGTATCAACTTTGTTTGATTTTTTATATTTAGATAAAACTCTTGACACAATATTTAAAGCTTCATCATCAGTTAATTGTTCTGAAAAGTAAGTATCAAAAGGTAAATCTTCTATTTTACTGCCTGGAAAGTATTCGAGTTCACCTAGTGCATTTGTGAAATACATTCTTGTTTCATCAATACTTGCCATCCATTTTCTAATTCCTTGTACTAACTCTTTAGGCAAGTTAATGTTTTCAAATTTTTCACCTATATGTTTTTGTACGTCATTCCAAATATCTAAAATATCATTCATGTTTCTTACAGATTGAGCTTTACTAACGGTATCTGCACCTTTTTGTGTAAGTGCTAAATCTGCAAGCCTATCTAAAGCAGGTTCTGCAATAGCATCATCAACTCTTGCATACCTCATCCAATCTTGTAAATCAAAAAAAGATTGATTAAAATCGTTAACATACAACTTTGGTGCAGGAAATGTATCAAACATTCTACCTAAAGCAGTGTTATTTAAATTATGTCTAATAGCACCAGATAAACCTACAGCTTCACCTAGTTCTCCACCAACCATACGACCTAATTTAGATGACACCTGTCCTCTAAATATTAAAGAGTTAGGATTTAATTTCTTTGTTATTTCTCCAGCTTCTATAGCAGCTACTACTAAATCTTCTGTTTCTCTAGTTGTCTTAGCGTTTTTAATATTTCTATGTAATACAGCGTCTGCACCACTACTACCTCTTTTACCAAGTAATCTTTTAATAGTTCCATAGTCATCAGCTTTAGTTAACTGATTTATAATTTTTCTTCCCCCTGCTGTTCTTGTTACATACTCAATTGCAGAAGGTACATGTACAGTTTTTCTTACAGCTTTATCAATAATACCAGCACCTTTTAAAGCATCTCCTTGAGATAATGACCTAGTAACTTTTCCTGCTTTTGATAAATAACCACCAACTAATATTGTTGGGTCAGCAAGTAAAGTAAAAGCACCGTCAACAATACCTGTTGCTACATTGTATGACCTAGAACCTGGTTCTAAAACATTTGCAAACATAGCTGCTGCAGGTGTAAGTTTTACAGTACCGTGTTTAGACTTAATTGTTAAACCTTCATCTCTAGCTTGTTCTGAATTAGTTATATCTTCTCCGTAATAACTTTGTACTATTTTTTTAACTTCTTCTGGGTCAGCACCTCTACCAACCATTTCTTTATATATATCTGTATTTTCTGCCATAGTAGAGTTTCCAAAAAAACCTTCGCCTAAATTTACTTTTTCTCCAGCTAAAGATTTCTTTATAGCTTCTCTACCTACAGACGGTCCTAATATCTGTCTTGTTTTCTGCCATTCTTTTTGTGCTTTTTTATCAAATAACAATGATGAAGCTGCTGTAACAAATCCTTGACCATCATTATGCTTTCTATCATTTAAATATTTTTGTGTAGCTAACATTGGTTTTTTTACCAACTCATCTTGAAAAGAGTCAAAGGCTACAAATGCAGTTCTAACTGCTCCTTTACCTGCATTTTTAGTTCTATCCCACCAAGTCTTTTCAACATCTAACCATCTTTCTACTAAAGGTGCTAACTCTGGTGATTCAGTAGTTAAACCCATAAGAGCAGAACCAATTAATATATCTTTTGGCAAATAAAAATTTTCAGTAATTAAATTTTTTAAATTATTTGCTATACCAGGATTTGCTTCTAAAGCATCTGTAATTTGTTGAGCTTGCACAAATCTTTCTTTTTGTGCTTCTTCTTCTAAATTTTCTGTATAAGGAGGTTGCCACCACCATCTAATTTCTGCCATTAGACCTCCTAAGTTTTATATCTTAATAAAGCTGCTATTTCTTTACTTGGCAATACTCTGTACATTGCTTGCAACAACATGTCTGGGTCCATACCAGTCATCATTGGTTCTTGATACAAAGTATCTTGTGATTCAAATGGTCTTTCTGTAAACCTTGTAGCGTCTTGTATAGCTCCTGGATTAGGTGCTATAGGTTGTGGTGCTACTTCTGTTTCTACAATACTTGTATCTTCTCCAGCCATCATTGCAGCATTTTCTAAGTTAGCTAATTCTGTAGCTTCACCTTTAAAGTTTTCTGCTTTATATTTACCTTTAACTCCTCTACCCATAAAATTCATCTCCATCTGGAATAATTAACATATCTAATCTTCCTACACCAGGTATGTAAGCGATTGTAATACTATTTACAATTCTTTCTTCTACTGTATATTCTGCCATCGGTGGTATGTAATCTGGAAAGTTTCTTGCTACAATTTCTGCAAATTCAAATTCTGCACCTTCCATTAAGCACCACCTAGTAATGCTTGTAAGTTAGGAGGACCACCTTGTTGTACAGCTTGTGCTTGTTGTGCTTGTTGTAACATTGCTTGTTCTTCAACTGAAGGTTCATCACCAACAGCAGAAAAGAATTTTTCTAATGTATTACCAATATTTTTTGGATTATTGTATATTTCTACAACTGCCATCATAGCTTTAGTATCTCCCTGTTGAGATTGTTGCAATAACATTTGAAACAAAATTTCTTCTGTTTTTTGTTTTGTTATTCTTTCATTAATCTGAACAATATTGTCAAGTCCGTCCATTTCTTGTTGCATTGTTTCTTTATCTATAATTCCTGCTTGTAGCAATTGCAAACCAGTAATTATTTTGTTTGGTGCATCAAAGGAAGCCATAGCACCATATTTTCTTTTAGTCATATAGTTACTATCAATATCTCTATCTGGAGTATAAAACTCTGCAAAGGAAGCTCCTTTGTATGTACCAGTCATAGGTTTACGTTTGTTACCTAATAAGATTTCATCTAGTTCAAGACGCTTTGCATCTACATCTTGTAACGCATATTCTAAAATAGTATGGTATTCAGAAACCATCTGACCTACGCCAGACTCTAGTTCCTCTAAACCTCTACCTGTTACAAATGAATTAGGAGATATTGCATCATCCTGAACTGGATAACCTGCTACTACTCTCAATTGTCTTTCGAGTCGTCCTACAGATTCAAATAACTGATATGGCAAATTAGTAACTGGTTTTACTACTTGTGAACCAGGAGCTAAGTAATTTATAGAATGTCTACCTTTTCTATATTTACCTGACTCTATTTCGCCAATAATATTTGTTTCTGTAAAAACTGCATCTTCCATAGCTATAACAGATAAAATATTTATCTTTGCCATAGCTGCCATTAAACCTATAACTTGGTCAAACTGACCTTGTAATTTATCAAAACTAAATCTTTTTGCAACAACAAATGCTGGTCCTGATTTAAGTGGGTTAGGAACAAAATCTACAACTTTTTTAGAAGCAGGGTGTACTACATAAGTTCCTTCTGGATTCATGTATTCTATAATTACATCTCCATCATCACCTGAATTTGCCCAGCTACCTTCATTATTATTTAATCCATATAATCCAGCAGGTCCATTTTCTCTATCTTCATTGTCGTTGTCGTTGTACCATGATTTTAATTCAGGATACATTTTTATTAATTCTTTTAAAGGAATGTTAGAAACAATAACAAGTTCTTGTGGTTCTTGCATATTTCCAAAATATCCAGGGTAACAATCATAAGGGTTTCTTAATTCTGCACAAGGATATATATTTCCATTGCTATCTGTTTTTGATGTTATAACCCATACAGCAAAACCGTAACCTGGTAGCCATCTAGCAACTTGTGGTAGTTGTAATTCAAGTTTTTGCATATGGTCATACGAACTAATAATTCTTTCTATTTTTTCTTTTTTAACTTTATTACGACCACTATCTCTAGCATTTGTTATTTGTACTTCTGTTGATGGTGTTTTACCAATTTTTTGAGCTAATCTGTCCAATGCAGATAACATTAAGTTAGGTGCAGGTAAATTACCACTATCTACTTTTGTAGTGCCTAAAAGTTCTGCTATGCCTTTTTCTCCACCATTAAGTATACTTTTAAATTTATGTCTATCAGGTAATGCGTCTTGATGCATATTTCTAAGATATACAGCTCTGTCCAATATCTGTTGTGGTGTCACTTATCTAACTCCAAGGTAACTCGTTCCAATCCATAGTATCATACTTATCGTAACTTGGAGAGTAATCATAGGACAAATCAGCATATGTTAGTCTAGTTAATGTCCTAACAGTTTTCATAGGAAACCATGAAGCCATAACAACATCTGATGCTACACCCCTATTGTTTCCTTGACCTTTTGAAGCAAAATATGTCAGTTGCTTTGTGTATAATATAGATTTCGATATTCCTTCATCATTGCCAAAAGGTAATGTTATAACACCTTCTTGAAACATAGGTGCTAATGAAGTTACACCAAATTTTTCGTCCCACTTATTTTTATGTGTTTCGTGTCCTTCTAGTTTAATTCCTTGTGTTGCTGCAAACTTTTTAATCCTATCATCTTGTCTAATAGCTTTTTGAAAACCATTTTCTTCTATAACCCAGTGATAACAATTGTATTTGTCATACCATTTTTTAATAAGTTCTAATGCTTCATCTAGACCTCCACCTTGGTGGTTTTCTAAATCAACCATTTGTAATTTAGGTTTGCCGTTTTCTGTATCTACAGCCCATAAAAATCCTGCTTGATAGCCTGTTGCAGCAGGGTCTAAGCCTGCAACTAAATAACTTTGTTTAGGTATATATCCTAAAGGTATAGAAGTGTCATAACATTTTTCTATAATTTCAGGATTAAATATATTAAGACCTTCTGCCATAGCTTTATTTAAATAAACCATCTCAAAGTTTTTTAATCCACCTGTAGTTAATGCATCATTCTTTCTATTCATTAACCATTTAAAAGTTCTAAAACTTCCCCACAACATACAGTCAACATGTTTTTCTTCATCAAATTCTGCTATTGAACACATGCTATCGTGTGCTTCTTCTACTATTGTTTCCCATGCTGTATTGTTTAAAAGAGATGAATACAAGTCTTCTGGATGCTGCCTAGAACCAATTAAAACCATAGCTGTGTGTTCTTCTTTTCTAGAACCTAATGTTGTTGTCCACCATTGTTTTGTATTTTCTCTTGACTTAGGTTGCATTGTAGAACTGTGGTCTTCAATGTCATCTGCAATAATTATGTCACAGTCTCTTGATAGAATCTTACCACCTCTACCTATGCCAATCATTGTTGGTGATTTAATACCAGGTATAGTTCTTGTTGCTACAGAAAATTGATTTTGTGACCATGATTTACCTGTTCTATTAGCAGGTTTAAAACTACCGCCTGGTCCACAGTAAGCTTCTTTTAACTTATCGTTATTATCTAATGTATCCATAATTGATGACACAGAGTTTTTTGCTATGTCTTCGTTACCACCAACCCACATAATTCTTATATTGGGATTAGTACATATAAGCCAAACTACAAAGTGTATAAGTAATTCTGTCTTACCATGTCTAGGTGGAGATAGTATCATTTGTTGTCCACCAGTTTCTATAGCTTTTATAATAGAATCTATCCATACTTTATGAAAATCAGCAGTCTCAAACAATTCACCTTTTTCTGTTTGAAAATACATATCTCTAAAATCTTGGAAATCTTTTTCTGCTTGTAATGTAGCTTCTGATTTTTTCCAATTTTGTGTTTGTGCTGCTTGTTCTATATCTTCTTGATAAGCACCTAAAAGTCTTGAAATATGTGCTGGAGTACAACCTAACAATTCTGCTATAGCATTACGTTTCATTGTTCCGTTTATTAAATCTAATGCGTAACCTTCTTCTACAAACTTGTCATACAAAGCACCTCTTCTAGTTGTAGCTACTTTAGATTTGTTTACTTTTTTTTCTTCAGGTATATATTCACGATTTTGTTTAACACCTCTATGTACTCGTTTTTGTTCACGCCATTTACAAGTATCTGAACAATACTTTCTTTTTCCTTTAGGTAGAGAGTTATCGCATTCTGGAGATACACATATTAAATTAGGCATTGTGCTTCATTTCTTGAAGTCTTAAGTTTGTTAGTTTTTTATAAACTAATTCATTATCTTTTTTAAATTCACTATTTTTAAATTTAATCCAATATGTTCTTTTCATTACTCTTCTTCTTGTTCAGCTCTTACTTCGTTCATAGTTTGCATATTAAAGTTGTAATCTATTACAAACTGCTCTAATAATCTATCTACTGTATATACATCGTGATTATTTAACTTTAAACTTGTTTGTGTTACTTCTTGTCCACCACAAGCATTTGCTAATTTTATTGCCCATTTTTTTAATTCTTTAGGCTCACTAAATAAATTGCTCATCTCTTACCTCCATAGTATTCAACAGCATGTCCATTATCTACCATTAATTGATTTATATTTAGACCGTTAATAAAAAATTCCCCAAGTATTCTTCCAAATTTACCTTTGCCGTGTGACTGTAATGTAATAATTTCTTCTGAATTAAATTTATCTTTTAACCAATCTTTTGCAGCAAGCCCTCTTGCTTTCTCTTCTTTATCTCTGGTTCTAGATTCAGGAGCGTTAATGCCCATAAGTCGTACACGACATTTATGCCACACATCAAAACCCAAATCAATTCGTACATCTACAGTGTCTCCGTCTACTACTCTAAGTATTTCTACTTGGTAATAATACATTATTTCTTTTTAACTATTTTTTTAATTTTGCCGTTCTCTGTACGTGCAAAAATATGTGTTTTAGTTTCTCGTATAAAAGTACCATAATATCTTTTGCCACCCCACATCCAACTTACTTTTTTAGCCATTTTCTCCTCCTACCATTTTGTTTTATTTGCCCAGTATGCTGCAGACATTTTACCTTTTTTAATGTTTTTAGCATGACGAGCTTTGAACGACCTAGACCTAGCAGTATTACCTCTATCTCCAGTTACGCCTTGTTGTCCAAATCTAATTAATTTTAATGTATGACCTTCTTGTGCTAATACAACATGTGACTTCTTTGGATGTTTTGGTGTACGTTTAGGTTTGTTAACTCCTGAGAGTCCATGTTTCTTTATTAAATTTTTTCTTCTATTAGCATGTGGCATTGTTACATTTTCTTTTTACGTTTAGAACTATATCTTTTTTTCTTCCCGGTTTTGCCGTATGGCATTATTCCTCCTTATAATTTTGTTATATTCTACACAACCAAGATTAACACATTTTTTGTGTTTCTTTGTAATCTCTAGTTGTTTATTACAACTCTTACAAGTTGTAATGACTTTACTCATTTAAGATATTTTAGTTATTTTTTTCTAAGATGTCTTGCAATAAATTTCCGCTTATCGTATGCGAGCGTACCAGCCCTGTTTCGAGCAACTCGCTCTTCTCTATCTTTATTGTGTGTGAAAAAAAATTTTTTATTTCTATAACTTGTTTCATTAAGTAAGGGTTTAGCTCTGAAGGATTCCAGTAAAGAAGCTCGGCGGTTGGGTATATCCAATAGAAAAAGTAGTCTGGAAAGGTTTGCATAGCCTCCCCTATCTCTAGTTGGTCGTTTTCTTTATATAGTTCTAGGGAAACTAGGTTATTATCTTTTGTTGTTTTATCTGTTTTTATTTTAAGATACTTAGATTCTAATTCATTAGATACAATAAAGAAATCGGCACCCTTTTCGCTCTCCTCTGGTCCTGCAGGTCTCACTACATACACAGTCTTACCATTAGAGTCTACGATATCTTCATACCATCTTCTTAGTAATTGCCTTCCTAGTTCTTGCATATACATATCATACTGTTATAGTAAACTTACAAATATTTTTTAATAAGGTATTTACAGGTAAAGGAGCTATCGGACGGCTAAAAGCTAGCTACTTATCAAGGATAAGGACTGGGATTACCACAAGGCTAGTACCCAAGGAATAAGGTTATTAAATTTTTAAAAAAATTACACGCATATGTCCGCTTACGCACAAAACGACAAACACTACACATTTAAAAGAAAGTTTTAAACGCTTGTGTTTAGTCCCCTTTACTGTTAAAGTAGGACATAGTGAACGGTGGTGTAGTTCTCAACTATACCTTCCTTGTCGTGTAATATACCTGCTACACCACAGTTCCTAGTCAGACAAATTACCACATATATTTTTATGACTTACGTACTATATATAGGGGGTAGCTAGGTTAAATCCCCCTCTGCATACACATGCGTAGGCATAATGCACAATCGTATATAGGGAAATCTAAATCTAAACTTTACATTTAGATTCGCACCTATATGCGTATATATGCCCTAGTATGTCCTACATTGATTAAAAATTAGTTCCTATGCATTGAAACGATAACTAGTTCGCATAGGGCGTACAGATGAAAACTCGGGACAGCTGTTAAAAAAATATCAGTAAAAACATAATTGAAATATAGGCGAATCATAGGCATGGGCGATTGGTGTTCTTTTGGTGCTTGACATGATTTCAGTTAGCGATTAGATTTGATTTTAGTAGATTGATAAATTCAATCGTTACATAAAGGCAGGTAAAAAATGGCGAATCAAGAATCGTTGTTTCAACCATACAAAAGCAATTTTGGAAAATACAAAGTTGTTAAGACTAGGGGCGATATTTCCCTTAAATACGATAAGGAAAGCGAAGGCAAAACGCGTTATATTATATGCGATTTGGTAGATGGCGAATACAAGCCATTAGGCGTATTAAAGCAATATGAAGCAGTAATACAATTCAAAAACCTAATGGAAATTAGTCCTAGCCCCCTTAATCGTAAGGCGTTAAAGCCATTGAAAAATGGAACTATGTCAGCCGAATTTATGGGCTTAATCGGTAGTAACCGAATCGCTCAAGAATTTGAGGGCAAAGTTCCTACGATTCAACAGGCTAAGGCGTTTATGAATAGCAAGTTTAAAGGAAGTCCCTTAGACTACTAATAAACTAAGCCTAACTAAAAGCCCCCCTAT
>MDTB01060277.1_pt1 | contig 19959 bp, 20 predicted proteins | sample 811161 | NCBI WGS metagenome assembly MDTB01 (sample SAMN05326650, study PRJNA326480) | marine metagenome | isolation source: seawater | place: Mediterranean Sea | collected 2009 | reverse complement strand
TTCTTCTTTTGATATCAACTTTAATTTCATACTTTTCTCTAACAATTTACTTTTTGAATTGGATAAAAAAATAAAGTATGGATAAGTATGAAGTTGATTGTTTAATAATAGGAGGAGGGGTTGCTGGCTTAGCATCAGCAAAATATTTAGCTCAAGAATTTAATAAAACTTATTTAATCGAAAAAAATAATTTTCTTGGAATGGAAACTTCAAGCAGAAATTCTGAGGTAATTCACGCAGGAATATATTACAAAAAGAATTCTTTAAAGTCCGAACTTTGTTTGAAGGGAAAAAAAATGCTTTATCGGTTTTTAGAAGAAAAAAAAATTGATTTCAATAATTGTGGAAAATACATTGTTGCCACGAATGAAGAGGAAATTGAAAGACTAGAAACAATCAGATTAAATGCGCTTGATTGTGGGCTTGAAGACCTGGTCTATGAACCAAATTTAAAAAAGATTTATCCTTTTTTAAATGTAAAAAATTCAATTTTTTCACCTTCATCTGGCATTTTCGATAGCCATGAATATTTTAAGGCCTTGGAAAGAGATTTTTGTGACGCAAAAGGATTGGTTCTCCTTGGGAATGAGTGCTTAGAGATCCAAGAAATTAATGATTACTTTGAAGTGAAAATTAAAGACTTAAACAACGATTTAATTTACATTCTACAAACTAAACTTTTAATTAATGCTGCAGGTATTCATTCAGCTGAAATAGCTAAACTTATAGATAAATCAAGAGACATAGACATCCAATATATCAAAGGCGAATATTATAATTATTCTGGCAAAGAAAAAATAAATCACTTAATTTACCCGGTGCCTGGAAGTCTTAGTTTAGGTCTTCATGCCACCATAGATCTTGGAAATGGGATTAAATTCGGACCTTCTGCAGTTGAAACAAAAGATCTAAATTATAAAGTAGAAGAAAAAAATAAAATGGACTTTGTTAGATCGCTTCAAAGATATTGGCCATCAATAAAGGAAAGTGACTTGTCTCCCAATTATTCAGGAATAAGGGCAAAAGAGAGAGGTGCAGAAGATTTTGGGATAGAAATGATAGATAAAAAAAATAAAATCGCAATTAATATTTTAGGTTACATCTCTCCTGGCTTAACTGCATCCTTAGCTTTGGGTGAAAAAATTATGAAACTGGTTAAAGGCTAGAAATATGAATATTTTAGTGACTGGAGGATTAGGTTATTTGGGAAGTCATGCGGTAGTTGAGTTAATAAAACAAAATTACAAGGTTGTGATTATTGATAATCTCTCAAATAGTTATAAAAAAAACCTTATAAAATTAGAAAAAATAACCCGTCAAAAAATAGACTTCTATCAGGCAGATATAAGAGATAGAGAAAAAATATGTAAAATTTTTAAAGACAATAATATTTCAGGAATAATGCATTTTGCTGGTCTTAAATCTGTTAAAAAATCTAACCTTGAAAAAAAGGAATATTTTGACGTAAATGTAAATGGGACAAACAATCTAATAGAAGTGCTTAATGAAGTCGATTGCAAAGAAAAGCTTTTTATTTTTAGTAGTAGTGCTTGCGTTTACGGAAGCCCTGTTTACTTGCCTTATGATGAAAGTCATAGTCTTCATCCAGAAAATTATTATGGACAAACCAAACTGCAATCTGAAAAAAATTTGAAAGAGATATATAAAAATTATAAAGATTGGAGGATAGCTATATTAAGATATTTTAACCCAATTGGCTCTCATCATTCATACCTTATTGGAGATGACTCACTAGGAGAGCCTGAAAATTTAATGCCAAACATATTAAATGCTGCCGATTCTGATAAAAATAATTTAAAAATTTTTGGTTCTGATCATGACACTATAGATGGAACTCCAGTGAGGGACTTCATTCATGTTGAGGATTTAATTAATGGCCATGTTTTAGCATTGAATTTCTTAAAAAAAAGTGAAGGTGGTATTTGTGAAATATTTAATTTAGGTACTGGAAAAGGACTTAGCGTGCTCCAATTGATAAAATCTTTCGAAGATGCAAATGAGGTAAAAGTACCATTCGAATTTTCAAAAAAAAGAGACGGGGATCTTCCAAAATACTTTTCTAGTGCAGAAAAAATTACTAAAAAGCTGGGTTGGAGGCCGAAATTATCTGTTGAGGATATGTGTAAAAGTTCTTGGGAATTTTATAAAAATACTAAGTAGAATGTATAAAATTGGCTGAGTGGCAGAGTGGTCATGCAGCGGACTGCAAATCCGTCCACGCCGGTTCGATTCCGACCTCAGCCTCAATTGAAATTTGAAATTTTTTTTATTTCTTTTTGAATATTCTATCTACAGAAAGAATTATCTCAGTTAGTTTATAATTGTTTTATTGCCCGGGTGGTGGAATTGGTAGACACAAGGGACTTAAAATCCCTCGAAGGCAACTTCGTGCCGGTTCAAGTCCGGCCCCGGGTACCAATAATCATTCTTGTGGTTCTGAAATAATTTCAATGAGAGGGAAATCAGGATTGACTTTCGAGGCAAAGAAAATGATTTTTCTATTTTCAAACCCAATAGTTTCCTTGGTTATTTTTCTAAAATTAAGTTCTTTCATTTTTAGTAATCCGTTTTCAATATTTTTACATTCATAAGCAAGATGGTGAAAATTCCCTAGCGGATTCTTTTTTGTAAAATTTAATATGGGACTTTTATCATTAAGGGGCTCTACAAATTCAATGAGTAAAGTCTCTGTTAATTTAAAAAAATTTACATTTACATTTTGAGATTCATCTTTGAATTCAAGTATTGATTTGTCACAAAAGAAAAAAGGTGAAAAAAAAATTATAGATTTTTTTATGTTTGGGGTTGCATAACCAAGATGATGTAAGAAAAAATTATTTGAATTTTTAAAGCTCTTTATTTTAAAGTTTTCCATACATTGTTATTCCTTTTTGTGCCAGTTCAACTCCTTTGTTTACAAGAGGTTTAACTTTTACACTATAACCTTTTAAATTTGATATTTTATTATTTAAATGGGGCACGTCTTTAAGATACTTATTTATAAAATTAAGATTAGCCTCTTTTTGTCTGATTAAACAATAAGCCTCTCCTTTTGATTGGCAATCTTTCCAAAAGTATTTAATTTTTTTGTTGTAAATTTTTTTAAATTTTTTGTCCTCTTTATTTAACATAATACTATCTACTCTATGCCATGGAGTTCCCATAGAAAAGAAGTATCCACAACCAACTGTTAAAATAGTTGCATCCAGGTCATATAACTTTTTATAAGGAGAAAAATCATCCCAAGAACTAATAGATTTTTCATGTCCTCTGCAAAGAAAATCTGAATTTTTTCCATGAACGCAAACGCTAGAATTTAAATGAATGCTCCTTTTTACGTTGGGCGATCTTCTAAAAAGTTCAGCAATAAGTCCAGCATTTGTGGGTGTTTTTTTTACATCGAAAATAGATCCTTCGCAGTATAAGTTCGTATTACTGGGCATGACTAAATTACCTTTTTCTCCTAAAAATTCTATTAATGAATTAATCAAGTCCTTAATTCCGTCATTAAAATTATAAAATTCATTCCAGCTTGAAGGAAAAAAAACTGTATTTTTTTCTTCTATCCCTAAGTCCTCGATGAAATTGACGAAATCCTTACTATTAAATTTCTTTGTAAAAAAATTTTTTTCAAAAGACCTTTTTTTGGATTCAAAAAAAATCTTAGGATTTGGTACTCCTAGTATTTTTTTTGATAAATATATTATTATTTTTTTAATTTTCATCAAAAATTTATTTAAGGATTTAAAGAATAATTTTTTAAAAAATATTAATAATTGGTACAATCTTATTATATCGTTTTGTCAATATGTTTTCAGATTCTTTAAAGGAAAATTCATCTTCTGATGTTGTAAATTTTAAAATGCTATTAAATATTTTTTTTGAACAAAAAAAAGTCATTTTGGTAGTTTTTTCTTTTTTTCTCGTCTCATCTTTTATCTATATTTTTTTTTCAAATAACGTTTACAGATCAGATATTACTTTCATTCAATCGGAAAACTTGGCTAACAAAAATAATCAAGATATCTTTTCAGGCTTTCCAATTGGAGGTCTTTTAGGTTTAGAGTCTTCATCTAGGAACGAAGATATTTCTATTAGTGTCTTGGAGTCAAAAATCTTTCTTTATAAATTTTTGAGAGAAGAAAATCTTTTAATTAAACTTCATGAAGATGAATGGTCTGAAGATTCAAATAGCTGGATTGATGAAGAACCCTCCATGGAAGATTCTTATAACGAATTTAGGGATAGAATTAATTTAACAAAAAATTTAAAAACTGGCATTCATACCTTGTCTGTATCATGGAAAGATCCAGTATATAGTTCTTATTTGTCTAATAAATTGATCGAAAGTTTAAATTCATATACAAGTGAAAAAGCAATTAAACGTTCAGAAAGAAATTTAAAATTTTTAGAAAATGAACTTGTAAATACCAAAAATAAGACTACTAATGTCTTGATTTCAAAATTGATAGAGAGTTCATTAAGTGAAAAAATGCTTGCTAGCAATAACGAAGAATTTACTTTTGAAGTCATCGATCCCGCTATTCCTTCTGAAAGACCTTACTCGCCTAAAAAGTTATTAATTGTTTCTATATCTTCAATTTTAGGAATATTTTTTGGGATTATTACATCACTGGTTCTGTTTTTTTTCAAAACTGAAAATAAATAATGAAAACAAATTATTCATCTCGATTAGAAAATATTATAAGTAATAAAAAAGCGACTGTTGGAATCTTTGGTATGGGATATGTTGGCATGCCATTATCATTAAGATTTTCTGAAGTCGGATACAAAGTAATTGGATTTGATATCGATGAAAAAAAGATTGGCTTTTTGAATAAAGGAAATTCTTACATAAAACATATTTCTTCCAAGCAAATTAAAAAAATGTTGTCCTCAGGTTTTGAGGCTTCTTCAGATTTTAGAAAAGTTAAAAATTGTGATGCTTTAGTTATTTGTGTTCCAACACCTTTAAATAAAAATAAAGAACCCGATCTGACCTATGTAAACCAAACTCTAGAATTAATGCTTCCTTATTTAAAAAAAGGGCAAATTTTATCTCTTGAAAGCACAACTTATCCAGGAACATCTGAAGAGATAATCTACCCTAAATTAACATCAAAAGGATTTAAAGTCGGGAAAGATTTTTTTTTAATTTACTCGCCAGAAAGAGAAGATCCTGGAAACTTAGATTATGAAACTTCTTCGATACCTAAAATAGTAGGCGGTTATTCAAAGTCATGTGTTTCTCTGGGAATAGCGCTCTATTCAAATGCGATTAACAAGATAGTTAGTGTTTCAGATACCAGAACAGCTGAAATGGTTAAATTACTGGAAAACATACATAGAGCTGTAAATATAGGATTGGTTAATGAGATGAAGATTTTGACTGACCGCATGGGACTAGACATTTTTGAGATTATAGATGCAGCTTCAACTAAACCATTTGGATTCACGCCATACTACCCAGGTCCTGGGTTGGGGGGGCATTGCATTCCTATTGACCCATTTTACTTAACTTGGAAAGCAAAAGAATTTGGCCTTCACACGAGATTTATAGAATTAGCTGGAGAAATTAATGAGTCAATGCCTTTTTTTGTATTAGATAAAATAAATTCAGCTTTGAATAAAATTGGAATTTCTATATCGAAAGCAAAAATTTTAGTTATAGGAATAGCCTATAAAAAAAATGTAGAAGATCCTCGTGAATCTCCTTCAATAAAAATAATGGATTTGCTTAGGAATTCAGGAGCAGAAGTGAGCTATCACGATCCTTTCATCCCTAATTTTCCAGAAATGAAAAAATATAAGTTTAATTTAAAATCCCTTGAGCTAACTAAAAAAAACTTAAAAGATCAAAGTTTAGTTTTAGTTGCCACTGATCATGACCAAATAGATTATGATTTTATATTGAACCACTCAAAATTAGTTGTTGATTCAAGAGGAGTTTATAAAAATAAAAGCAAAAAAATTATAAAAGCTTAGAAATACTAATGAAAAAAAAAATTAAATTTGCATTATTAGGGGCTAGTAAAATTTCATTAAAACACATTGAGGCTTTAGATAACCTCGAGGAATTTTGCGAAATAGTAGATGTTTGTGACATCAAAAAAGAATCTCTAAAAAAAATTTCAAACTTAACCCAAGCTACACAACATTTAAGTGTAGATGAAATGTTAGATAAATCTTCAGCTGATTGCATTATAGTTTCTACGCCAAACAGCCTCCATGAAACTCATAGTCTAAAAGCGGCAAGTAAAGGCTTTAACGTAGTTTGTGAAAAACCTATTTCTATAAATATTTTAAGTGCTGAAAAAATGTTAAAAAGTTTTGAAAATTTTAAAAAAAAATTGTTTGTCGTAAAACAGTTAAGATTTCTAGAAGGTATTAAAGTTCTTAAAAAAGCTATCTCAGAAAAAAGATTTGGAAAGATTTATTTTATAGGAGTGAATATATTCTGGACTAGACCCCAAAGTTATTATGATGAATCAAAGTGGAGAGGAACAAAAGAAATGGACGGCGGAGGCGCGCTAATGAATCAAACAATTCATTTTTTTGATTTAATTAGTTATTTGTTTGGCGAAATAAAAGAAATATATTCTCATAATGCTACCTTAGCCAGAGAGATTGAGGTGGAAGATACTTCAGCTTCGACATTAAAGTTTGTTAATGGCGCTATTGGATCATTTAATGTTTCTCTTCTTACTTATCCAAAAAATTTAGATACTTCAATTACAATAATAGGGGAAAAAGGAAATGTAATCATGGGCGGCGAAAATTTTAATTCATTTAAAAGTTGGGAATTTAAAGATAAAAAAGAATATGATCCAAATCTTTTTCAAGATCTTTCTCTGATTTCTCCACATACTTATTTTTTTAAAGACGTTATTGATTCACTGAAAGGAGATAAAATACAAAATATTAGTATCGAGGAAGCTATTAAATCGCTTAAGATAGTTCTTGCTTCTTACGATTCTACAAAAAATAAAAGGCCCGTTGAGATAGTTTAGTCGATGAATTATAAAAAACACGAAACAGCCATAATTGATAAAGGAGCAAAAATTGGCAAAGACACAAAAATATGGCATTGGACTCATATTTCAGGAGAATGTGAGATAGGAGCTAATTGTTCTTTAGGCCAAGGGGTATATGTGGCTTCAAAAGTTAAAATTGGTAACAATGTCAAAATACAAAATAATGTTTCTATTTTTGACAGCGTTATAATTGAAGATGACGTTTTTTGTGGACCTAGCATGGTTTTTACAAATGTTATTAATCCAAGATCTTTTATAGAAAGAAAAACTGAATACAGAGAAACTCTTGTAAAGAAAGGAGCAAGCTTTGGAGCAAATTCAACTATAGTTTGTGGGGTTACTATCGGAGAATATTCTTTTGTTGCTGCAGGAGCAACTGTTGTGAACGACGTTAATAGTTTTGCTCTTGTCGCTGGGGTGCCTGCTAAACAAATAGGGTGGATGAGTAAATTTGGAGAAAGATTAAACTTACCTCTAAATGGAGAAGGAAAAACTATTTGTCCCAATTCAAAGGAGATTTACGTTCTGAAAAATGGCAAAGTGGATATAGCTTAATAAAATTAATGAAAATAGATTTTGCTAATTTAAAATATCAGTATCTTTTATATAAAAAAGAAATTGATAGCGCGATCCAAAGCGTATTGGATAAAACTAATTTCATCATGGGAGAAGAAGTTGAAATCCTCGAGAAAAAACTTGAGGAATTCACTAATTGTAAGTTTTGTTTGACTTGCTCTAATGGCACAGATGCCTTAATTTTATCAATGATGTCTCTGGGAATTGGAAGGGGAGACGAAGTAATTACAACACCTTTTTCTTATGTCTCTTCTTCTGAGATTATATCCATAATGGGAGCTAAACCTGTTTATGCAGATATAGACCCGTGTTCATTTAATATTGATGAAAAAAATATTCAGAATTTGATAAATGAAAATACGAAAGCAATACTTCCAGTGAGTCTGTATGGACAACCTCCAAATTATGACAAAATTAAAGAAATAGCTGATAATTTTGACCTTAAAGTCATTTTGGATGGAGCACAAAGTTTTGGTGCTAAGTACAAAAATTCTTTTGATAGTAATTTAGGGGATGTATCAACGACCAGTTTCTTTCCAGCCAAGCCATTTGGCTGTTATGGAGATGGAGGAGCAATATTCACAAACAACAATAAATTAGCTAAAAAAATAAAGATGTTGAGGGTTCATGGGCAAACTGAAAGATATGTGCATAAACATATTGGTTTAGGAGCTAGATTAGATACTCTTCAAGCCGCGATTTTGATAGAAAAATTGAAGTATTATTCTGATGAAATCAGACTTAGACAGCAAGTTGCTGAAACTTATAATAAAGAACTATCCAATTTGAAACAAATCTCATTGCCAGTCATTTCTTCAGAGAAAAGCTCGGTATGGGCACAATATACTATTAAGGTTAAAAACAGAGACAAATTACAAAAGCATTTGAAAGAAAAAGGAGTGCCTACAGCAATTCATTATCCTATGCCTCTTCATCTTCAAGAGTGCTTTAACTATTTAGGTTATAAAAAAAATTCTTTACCTCTAGCTGAGAAAGTTTCCAAGGAAGTCCTAAGTCTTCCAATGAACCCTTTTTTAGGAAAAAAAGAAATTAAGTATATTTGTAATGAAATTAACAACTTTTTCTTGAAAATCAACTAGGGAAATACAATTTTTACTCCATTCATAAAAAACGTGTTCACTGTCGCTGGAGGAACATTTTTTTCTCAAATAATTCCTCTAGCAATTCTACCAATATTAACCAGATTATACTCTCCAGAAGAATTTGGTACTTTAGCTCTATATATTGCTTTTTTTTCTATATTAAGTGTTGTGGTAACAGGAAGGTATGAAATGGCGATTATGTTGCCTAAAAAAGAAAAGGACGCAATAAGTTTATTTCAAATTTCTTTTTTATTTTCTTTTATTTTCTCTATATTTTTTTTATTAGTAATTCTCTTTAATTCAGAGTCAATAATATCTTTTTTAAAAATAAATTCTTCTGTAGCCTGGCTTTATTTTTTACCTTTTTCTATATTTCTTGCTGGTCTTTATCAAATATATAGTTATTGGCTTAACAGAAATAAAAAATTTTCAGAAATTGCTTTTTCAAAGATAGTTCAATCATCTTCTATTAGTTTCGGTCAGTTGGGCATGAAGTTAGTGAGCTTGATTTCAAACGGATTGATATTTGGCTATATAGTTGGGCAGATTATAAACTTGATTTATTTAAGTCGTAGAGTGTTTTTAGTTAGACCTAAAAATTTTTTCCACATAGATTTATCAAGACTTAAAAAAAATTTAATTTTATATAAAAGGTTCCCATTAATTTCTTCTTTCTCTTCTCTCTTGGATAGAGCGGCAGTGCAAATGCCAATTCTTTTGATATCAAGATTTTATGATCAAGCTTCTTTAGGAATTTTTTCAATTTTACTGAGGTTTTTAGATTCCCCTTTTGCAGTCCTCAACCACTCAATTTCTTTAGTTTTTCATAAAAAAGTTGTTGATTTAAGTCATGAAGACCCATCAGCTCTCACGAAAGAAATTTTGCAAATTTTCTTCACATTACTTCTTTTTACACTTCCATTTATTTTAATTGTTTATATTTTTGGGGCTGAAATCTTTAGGCTTCTTTTAGGAAGTGAATGGGGAAATGTAGGCGATTATGCTTTTTTAATTATGATTGTTGTCTCGTATAGATTTTGCGTATCGCCTTTGAGCGTAGTTCTAGGATTAAAAAAAACATTGCATTTAGGAGCTTATTGGCAGGTTTTATATTTTTTAACAATTTCTTTGACATTGATTCTTTCAAGGAATCTAGATTTTATAGATTTTATAAAAGTCTTCGTGATTCATGAGGTTCTGCTTTATAGCTTATACTTAGTTTTGATTATTTATGGAAGTAATTATAAGAGGTTGAATTAATGTGCGGAATATTGGGAGTTATATCTAGAGACAACTTTTCAGATAGTGAAATAACCAAAATGTTAGATGCCATGAACCATAGAGGTCCAGATGGCAGAGGAATTCAAAATTTTGGTCGAATAGGAAAAAATTTTTTAACTCTTGGACATGTTAGATTGGCAATACTTGATTTGAGTGATAGGGGCCATCAACCAATGGAATATGATTCAAGATACAGTATTACATTTAACGGGGAAATTTATAATTATAAAGAGATAAGATCTGAATTAAAAAAAAAGGGTTATTTCTTTGAAACGGGAACAGACACCGAAGTTATATTAGCTTCTTTTCAGGAATACGGTACTAATTGTCTGAGTCTTTTCAATGGAATGTTTTCCTTTTCAATATTCGATAAGGAGAGTAATAAAATATTTATTGCTCGCGATAGATTTGGTGTAAAGCCGTTATATTATTTTTTAGATCAAGAGAATTTCTGTTTTGCTTCAGAGATAAAAAGTATTCTCGCTTCAAAAAAAATTCGATCTTCTGTACAACCAAATATTAAAGAATGTAGAAATTATTTAGCTAGAGGTCCAAGAGTATGGAGAAAGGAAACACTTTTTGAAGGAATCTATAGATTCCCAAAGGCCAGCTTTTTTTATGGAAAATTAGATGAGTTGAATGAAAATTTCAAAACAGAAAAATACTATGAAATTCCATGTAAAGACAATAAACTTAATATTGAGGAAAATTTCTTTGATAATTATCTTAAATTATTAGAGTCCTCGGTAAAATTAAGATTAAGAGCTGACGTTAATATAGGGACAGCTCTCTCAGGCGGATTAGACAGCTCTTCCATTGCTTATCTCGTAAACAAAGAGCTTTTCCTTAAAGGAGAAATAAAAAAACAAAAAACTTTCTCTTCCGTTTATAGAGATAACTCTTTAAAACACTATGATGAGTCCAAATTTATAGATATTGTTACAGATCAATTAGACGTAGATTCAAAAAAAACTGAAGTAACATTAGGGAGTTTTATCAGTGATTATGAGAAAGTCATCTGGGCGCATGATGTTCCTCCTGAGGGGATACCAATGTCCGGTTGGCTTACTTATAAGCTAGTTAGGGAAAATGATGTAACAATTAGTTTAGATGGACAAGGTGCGGACGAGCAACTGGCAGGCTACGAAACTTATTTAATTAATTATCTATCCAATATGCCATTTTATGATCTCTGCAATAACCTGAGAAATGCTTCAAAATTTGCTTATTCAAAAAAAATAATTTTTCTGACACTATTTTTCTTCATCATGAACAAATTAAGGTTAACGTTAGTTTTTAAGAAAATTTTAGTATATTTTTTTGGTTCTTCTTTTAATCCAAATTTTAATCTAAAAGAAATTCTAAATTTCACTTTTGACAAGACCTTGATGAATTTACTTTTTCATAGCGATAAACTATCCATGGCTTGGTCAGTAGAGACTAGACTTCCTTTTATGGATTACAGGCTTGTTGAATATTTACGCTTTCTACCTGACGACATGAAAATAAACAGCGGATGGACTAAATATGTGGGGAGAATGGCTATGAATGATGTATTAGATGAGAGAATAGTCTGGAGAAAAAATAAATTAGGTTGGCCAGTACCGGAAGACGAATGGATGAAAAGTATTTCAAATCCTTTTTTGAATTCAGAAAAATATAAAAGTAAGTTTATGAAAAAAGTGTTGAGAAGAAATCTGATTTATTTTATTAATAGAAACAGAACAAAATTTAAAGTAAGAAAAATGAATTTAATGATTTGGTATAAACTTTTTTTTCAAAGTGATTTTGCTAACCATCCTCTCATAAAAAAATAAGTGTTCGTATTTTCAGCCAAATCTGAGAAAGAAAGATATTTATATTCTCAATTACATCTTAGATTAGGAATAAATTTTATTGAAGATTTATTTTTTTCGTTTTCAAATGCCACCATCAACAAATCATATCATTCAATAATAATCACAAATAATCTAGATGAAGAGTTTATAGAAGAAGAAAAAAAAACAATAAAAATCATAAAGTCTAATATCTTGAATCTTATTTCAAATAATTTAATGATAAACAATCAAAAAAGTTGTGAAAATAAAATTCAAGATAATACGTCCGCTAAAATAGACGAAGAAATCTTGTTATTAAAAAATGAAATTGTCCAGCATTTGGAAAAAAAAAATTTTTCTTTTGAATACAAAGATTTTTCTGAAAACCCTATTGTCTGTTTAAGCCATGATGTAGATTCTTTAAAAGGAAAATCCGTTTTAAGAGCGATGTATTGGATTTTTTTTGGAATTTTAAACTGGGAAATCAAAAAAAATTTATTGAAAATTTATAAAATTTTTTCACAAAAGATTGATTATCTTGATTCCTTGGAATTCACTATAGAATTAGAAAAGAAATATGGTTTTAGTTCAACTTATTATTTTCTAAGTTTGCCCTTTTTCCTTAGTTACGAGGGAAGAAGATATAGAGTGACGAAAAAAAAATATAGAGAAAAAATTAAAAAAATAATTAAGTCGGAAAATGAAATCGGCCTTCACACTTCTAGATTAGGATTTAAAAAAGAAAATTTATTAAGAAAGGAGTTAAAAAGGCTAAATAAAATTGTTTTTCCAAAAAAAATACTCGGTGTGAGAAATCATTATTTATCCGGAAAATTTTCAGAAATTCTTGAGAGGTATGAAAAAGTAAAACTTAGCTATGATTCAAGTCTAGGTTGGAGTGACAGATTAGGTTATAGAGCTGGCACATCAAGCCCATTTAGAGCTTTTGATGAAAAAATTAATAGAGCTTGTTCAATAATTGAATTGCCATTGATCATAATGGATACAGCCATAGATAAAAATTCGGCTGAAGGAATCTTCCAAGAATGCAAGCCTTATTTCAAAAAAGCAATTGAACAAAATTCAGTAGTTTCACTTCTTTGGCATACAGATAGGATTTTTAATCCAGATTATCCGCACCACACTAATGCTTATCCATTGATACTAGATTTTCTCAAAGAAAATAACTTTTATTCTATGACAGCCATAGAATGTGTGGAGAGATTCAAAAAATACGAATCTGACATGAAAAAAAATTTAAAAAACCTTGAAGATGTCTAAATTTTATCAACTAAGATTTAACTTATTTGCTTATGTTATTCTTTTCATTCTTTTGTCTTATTCATTCGTATTTAACATTGTTCCTGTATTTAGTTGGTTTGAATTAAACATAAATTTCATAAAAATTTTTTTTTCATTTCTCGCAAATTTAGTAATCGTGATATTTTTGCCTGTAGATTTTAAAAAACCCTCTAGTATATTTATGCACATTCAATATTTATTTCCGATCCTACCTATGTTGATCATGTTTGGAATATCAGACTTATCATCTTCATATATGATTATGGTTCTAGCAGGGTTTTATATTTTGTTATTCACTAGAAACATTAATTTAAGACCATTACATTTCCAAAAAATCTCAAGAGAGCTTTTAATTATCTTTTTCTTTTTTATTATTTCAATAATCATATTGTTCGAAATAATAGTAAATGGAAAATCATTGAATTTTAATTTTTTTGATATCTATATTGTTCGTTTAGAAAATGAATTAACTTCATCCGGGGGAATAATGGGATACTTAATCGCGCTTACTTCAACAGTTTTTATTCCATTTTTACTAATTTTGTCCTTACATAGAAAATCGATTCTTATGATCATGAGTTCTCTAGTTTTGGCAATATTTTTTTTTGGCATAACTAACTATAAATCAGCATTGTTTTATCCCTTTCTTGTTGTAGCAATTTATTTCTTTCTGTCAAGAACAAATCCAATTAGAGACTTATTAATATCATTATTAATTTTGACTTTTTTTTCTATTGCGGTTTTTCCTTCTCTCACCGAGGGAGAATTAATTGGTTCCGATTTTCTTAGAGTATCGGTAACTGCACTTGGAGTCAGAAGAGTTTTTTTTGAACCATCCTTGATTAATTTTTTTTATTATGAGTTTTTTAAATTAAATGAATTTGTTTATTGGTCTAACAGCAACTTAACTTTTGGATTATTTGATTATCCATATTCTTTGGATCCTGCTCATCAAATAGGCTTTTATTTTTACGGTACTGAATTACAAGGAGCAAATACAGGATGGTTAGGGAGTGGCTATATGAATGCGGGTTATTTAGGTGTGTATCTTTACGCTTTTCTTTTAGGTTTGATCTTTAGCTTTATAGATTCTTATAAAAATTTGATTGATTCTAAATACCTAGTTGCATTTACGATTTCTCCATTATTTGTTTTATTTTTATCTTCAGATTTTTTTTCTGCTTTATTGACTCACGGGATAGCTCTTTCTATTATTTTATTATTCTTCATTTCTAATCAAAGTTCTTCTTCAAAATATAAATTTATATGAGTAATCCAAAAAAAATTGCAATCATTAACTACGAAATGGGAAATATAGGCTCTATAGTAAACATGATAAAAAAAATTGGATTCGAAGTTTCAGTTGTTAATGATCCTCAAAAACTCACTTATTACGATTACTTAATACTGCCAGGGGTTGGAAATTTTGAAAGAGGAGTTAACCAGCTAAAAGATTTAAAATTTTACGATTTTCTTTCTTCAGAAATTAAAACCTCAGATACTAAGCTTCTCGGAATATGTTTAGGCATGCAGTTGTTATTTGATTCTAGCGAAGAGGGCGAAGGCGAAGGCTTAGGATTAATTAGAGGGAAAGTAAAAAAGTTTGAGAATTTAGATGCAGCTTCTAAAATTCCCCATATGGGTTGGAATTTTATAAAAAAGAAAAAAAAGTTAGGGATATTTGATTTTTGTGAAAAAAATTCAAGATTTTATTTTGTCCATTCTTACTTTTGCGATCCAGAAAATTTGGAAGATGTTTCAGCAACCTCAACATATGGAGGAAAAGAGTTTTCAAGTATAGTTAATTTTTCAAATATTTACGGAACTCAATTTCATCCTGAGAAGAGCCACAAATTTGGATTTCAATTACTGAAGGGTTTTCTTAATCTTTAAATGAAATTACTTCCGAGAATAATTCCTTCACTACTTCTCAAAAACGGAGGATTAGTAAAAGGAAAAAATTTTAAGGATCATGTTTATGTAGGAGATCCAATAAATGCTTTTAGGATTTACAATGATAAAGAAGTAGATGAGATATGTTTGTTGAATATTTCTAACGATGAAAACAATAAGATTCCATTTAATTTAATAGAGCAAATAGCATCAGAGGCTTTTATGCCTTTCTCATATGGAGGAAATATAAATTCTATTGAAAATGTAAAAAGATTAATTAATCTTGGGGTTGAAAAGGTTATTTTTAATTCCGCTCTTTATGAAAATAAAACTTTGATTAAGGAGTCAGTAAATCTATTAGGCTCTTCCTCGGTAACAGTATCGATTGACTATAAAAAAAATTTATTTGGAAAGAATAAGATTTTTTTAAACAAAAAGAAAAAGATGTCCAACCTTGATTTATTAGATTCTTGTCATCTAGCTGAATCATTGGGAGCAGGCGAGATCATAGCTTGTTGCGTTGATAAAGAAGGAGCTATGTCTGGGTATGATTTGAAAGGTATAAAAGATATTTCAGATGAAGTTAAAATTCCCATCATAGCTAACGGAGGCGCTTCAAGTCTTGAATGTTTTAAAAAAGCTATTGATTGCGGAGCATCGGCAGCTTCAGCTGGAAGTTTTTTTGTCTTTAGAGGTAGGTATAAAGCTGTGATGATTTCTTATCCCGAGTATAAGGAACTTTATGATCTTTTTGATGAATGATTAACTTACATTTATATCATAGTAATTTAACCTTTGAGACTAGGATTTTAAAAATCACAAAATTTTTAAAAGAATCATCCAAATTTAAAGAAATATTAATTTTAGGCAAGAGAACGGACGGCCTTCAAAAAAAAGAAAACATTGATCGAGTAAGAACTCTTATAAGAATCCAAAATTTAATAAGTGGTAGTTTTTTTATTTCAAAAGTGTTCGGATTTATAGAATGGAATATTAGAGTTTTTATTTTTTTATTTAACAAAAAAATAAATTTAGTAAATGCTCATAGTCTTACTGTATTGCCTTTGGCTTTCTTTATAAGTTTCATAAATAATGCAAAACTAGTTTACGAACCACATGAAGTAGAAACAGAAACAGCAAATACGAAAAAGATTTTAAAAAAACCACTTAAGATTTTAGAAAAATTTCTCATAAAAAAAGCAAATCTTATTTATACGGTTGGAGAAGATATTTCAGATTTTTATAATCAAAGTTATGGAATTGATGATGTAGGCTTTGTTTTAAATATACCTGAGTTCCAAAATAGCATTTTAAAATCAAATATATTAAAAAATAAATTCTCGATTAAAGAATCCTCATACTTGTTTCTGTATCAGGGATTGCTAAATGAAGATAGAGGGATAAGAATTCTGCTAGAAGTTTTTAAGAATCTTGATGCGTCAATGAACTTGGTTCTCATGGGATATGGGCCTATGGAAAAGGAAATTAAAGAGGAAGCTTCTAAGAGTAAAAATATCTTCTTCCATCCAGCCGTATCTCAGACTGACCTTTATTCTTATACGAGTTCGGCAGATATCGGAGTATGCTTTCTTACTAATAATTGTCTGAGTTATAGATTATCTTTGCCAAATAAATTATTTGAATATTTTCATTCAAACATTCCTGTAATTGTTAACGAATCTCAAATTTCATCCAAGAAAATGATTAAAAAGTATAACTGCGGCTTTGTTTTTAAAAACGATGTAAATGCGCTAAAAAAAGAAATTTTAAAGATTTCTCATGAACATATCAAAGAAAAAAAAGATAACATACATAAAGTAAAAGCGGCATATAATTGGGATGAGGAATTAAAAAAACTGCAAAAAATTTACTCAAACCTTTTAAATGACAGTAAATAACTTCAAAGAATGTAATTTTTGCTTGATGGACGAATCCGTAAAAGGGATAAGCTTTGATAATTATGGACAATGCAATTTCTGCAAGTTTGCAAAAATAAGATTATCAAATGAAGTTTATTATAACGATAAGACTGAACTAAAAAAATTAGTTTCTAAAATAAAAAAAGATGGAGCCAATAAGGAATTTGATTGTGTTATAGGCATTAGTGGAGGAGTAGATAGTTCTTATGTCGCTTATATTGTAAAAAAATTAGGATTGAGGCCCATTGCTGTACATTTGGATAATGGTTGGAATACTGACTTATCTATTTCAAATATAAACAATCTTTTAGATAATCTAGGAATAGAATTAATTACGCATGTAATAGATTGGGAAGAATTTAAAGATCTTCAAATTGCTTTTTTAAGATCATCAATTGCTAATGCGGAAATACCAACAGATCATGCTATAGGCGCCATCCTCTATAAAACGGCAATTGAACATAATATTAAGTACATTTTACATGGTGGAAATATTTCAACTGAATCCATAATGCCTTCAGATTGGATGGAAAGTAATTTAGATCTGAATTTATTAAAAACCATTCATAAAAGATTTGGGTCTAAGAAATTAAAAACCTATCCTCAGATGGGTTTATTAAAAATGGGTTATTACACTTTTTTTAAAAAGATAAAATTTATAGGCATTCTTAATTATTACGATTATAAGAAAGAAGAAGCAATAGAAACCCTTGAGAATGAAATGAATTGGAAGAGATATGAATCAAAGCATTTTGAATCAATTTTCACTAGATGGTTCCAAGGATACTTTTTGATAAAAAAATTTAAAATTGATAAAAGGAAAGCGCATCTATCAAGCCTTATTGCGGATGATCAAATGACTAGGGAAGAAGGTAAAGAAATTTTAAGTAAACCTCCTTATAAACCTGAAGATGCTGAAAATGATACCGCTTATATTAAAAAGAAACTTAATATTTCAGATACAGAAATGGAAAACATATTATCAGCAGACATAAAAAATGACCTCAATTATTCCTTTACTAGGAAATATCTTGATCTAATTAATCCTTTTCTTAAATTAGCAAAGAGGGTAGCAATTGGAAGATAAATTTTTTAAAAAAGTCTTTGTTATATCCCCTCACACCGATGACGGTGAGCTAGGAGCAGGTGGATTTGTATCAAAACTTATAGAAAAAAAATCTGAAGTATTTTATGTCGCTTTCTCAACTGCTGAAAAATCTGTGCCTGATCATCTCCCAAAAGATATTTTGAAAAGTGAAGTTAAGGAAGCTTGTAAAGAGCTCGGTATAGATCAAAAAAACCTTTTTATATACGATTACGAGGTCAGAAAATTAAATTATCATAGACAAGAGATTCTTGAAGAATTGATAAGGCTAAGGAATATTCACAATCCTGATTTGATTTTATTACCTACCAAAAATGATATTCATCAAGATCACTCGACAATGTTTAACGAAGGCTTAAGAGCTTTTAAGAGTTCGACTATATTAGGATATGAATTAATTTGGAATAATTTAGAGTTCTCTTCATCAGCATTTGTAGAACTTGAAAAAAAACATATAGAAAAAAAGATAAAAGCCCTGACAAAGTATAAATCCCAGAGTGGAAAACATTATATGCAATATGATTTTATAATGTCTTTAGCGAAAGTTAGAGGAATTCAAAGTGGTTTAGAATTTGCTGAAAGTTTCGAGGTTCTGCGTTGGATAATAAAATAGTTTCCATAAGTTCAAAAAAAATTGCTGATTTTTTCGAGCTAAATTATTTTGGAAGGGACATAAAAATTTTTCATCCTACAACAGAAAAAAAAATATTGAATGATTCAATTTTCTTTATTACAAACTTAAATAAAAATAAAATAAATGAATTAAAAAAATTCAAAAATGTTTATTTACTTCTTTCATCAAAAGTTGACCGAAGCAAAATAAATTTAGATTGTCCTTATTCAATATGTGATAACCCGAGAGATACATTTTTCAAGATTGTCGAAGAATTTTTTTTTACAAAAAAAAGTATTTCTAAAACGTTTATTCATCCGACAGCGCATGTAGGCGAAGACGTAAAAATCGGGAAGAATGTTTATATTGATCGTGATGTTTTTATAGAAGGCCCGTGTACAGTAGGAAATGGGTGTCACATCTCTTCAAGATGTATTATTTTAGGAAAATGCGATATAGGAGCCTCAACATATCTTTCTACGGAAGTTTTAATTGGTGAAGAAACTTTGAGCTTGAGAAAGGAAAATAAATTATTTAAAAATAATAAACATGTAGGAGGAGTAATTATAGGGAAAAATTGTAGGATTGGTTCTAGATCATTGATTTCAAAGGGAACAATAAATGACACCACTATAAAGAACAATGTTATTTTAGCCGAAAAAGTTCTCATTGCTCATAATGTTGAAATAGAAAAAAATACAGTTGTTACAGTAGGCAGCACAGTCTGTGGTTCCGCAGAGATAGGAGAAAATTGTTGGCTAGGACCAAACTGTTTGATTATGAATCATGTTAAAATTCTCTCAAATATTAAAATCGCTGCGGGTTCAACGCTTTTTTCAAATGCTGAAAAGAAAGGAACTTATATAGGACATCCTGCAAAGATAATAAAAATTAAAGATAAAAAAAATGAAAGTTGATATTGAATTCATGAAATCCGTATTCGAAAAAAGTTTAGAAATCGATGCAGACTCCCTTGATTTAAATTCAGAGTTTGAAGAAGTTCCGGGATGGGATTCTTTGGGTCACATAAAAATAATTTCTGAAATTGAAAATAGACTAGATCTAGAATTTGAAATTGACGAAATTGTTGGACAAGATACAATTCTAAAATTGATAGATATGGTTAAGGCTAAAATTTAAACAGTCAAATGTCTATTCTCTATAATCAGGCATTACAAAACTTTGACGCAGAGCCAAAAAAAATCTTTTTTTATAATCTAAAAGAAAGTTTTTCAGGAGAGGAGGCTAAAAAGAAGGTTCTTTTCTACGAAGAAATATTAAAAAAAAAAATTATA
>MDTB01230012.1_pt1 | contig 19960 bp, 12 predicted proteins | sample 811161 | NCBI WGS metagenome assembly MDTB01 (sample SAMN05326650, study PRJNA326480) | marine metagenome | isolation source: seawater | place: Mediterranean Sea | collected 2009 | reverse complement strand
TTCCAAGAAGAAAAACCATCATATGAAAAAATGCTTACAGATCAAATAAATGAAGCTATTAAAATAAAAGGTCAAGGAGATCTTCAAAAGATCTTATTAGGGACAAATCATTGGACTGTTAATTGAAAAATGAAAATTCTATGAGAAAAGAAAAAGATTCCATGGGTGAAATGTATGTTCCTAATGATGCTTACTATGGAGCACAAACTCAAAGAGCAATAGAAAACTTCCAAATCAGTAATTTCAAACTATCAAAATCTATGATAGATGCTCTTGCAATCATCAAACGATCTGCAGCCATAGCAAATCATCAGCTAGGTCTAATTGATGAAAATATCAAAGATGCTATTATAAATTCTGCAGATGAAATTATTGAAGGAAAATTTGATAACCAGTTCCTCATTGATATTTTTCAAACTGGATCGGGTACTTCAAGTAATATGAATTGTAATGAAATTATCTCTAATCGTGCTAGTGAGATCATGGGAGGAACTATTGGAAGTAAAAAACCAGTTCACCCTAATGATCATGTTAATCTTAGTCAGTCAAGCAATGATGTAATACCAACAGCTATTCATATTGCTGCTAATACCTTAATTACTAAGCAATTAATACCTTCTTTACAGCTCCTAGAAAAAGAATTAGAAAAAAAATCACTTGAATTTAAAGATATAATTAAGATTGGAAGAACCCATCTTCAAGATGCTACTCCCATAACAATGGGCCAAGAGTTTTCTGGTTATTTATATATGATTAAAAATTCTATAACTCGTATTAGTAATACTCAAAAATTAATGTCAGAGCTAGCAATTGGAGGAACTGCTGTTGGTACAGGTATCAATTCACATTCAAAATTTGGATCGATTGTAGCATTAGAGGTTTCTAATTATACTAAAATTAATTTTACTGAAGCTCCAAATCATTTTGAAGCTCAAGGAGCTCAAGATGCAGCAGTTGAAGCTTCGGGAGCTCTCAAAAGTATTGCGGTATCATTATCAAAAATTGCTAATGATATTCGATGGTTAGGATCTGGTCCAAGAGCAGGGTTAGGAGAATTAATTCTTCCAGCCGTTCAGCCAGGCTCATCTATAATGCCAGGTAAAACAAATCCTGTAATATGTGAATCAGTTATTCAAGCATGTGCACAAGTTATTGGAAATGATTTAGCAATTACAATCGGAGGTCAAGGTGGTGTTTTTGAGCTAAACCTCATGCTTCCTCTTATAGCTCATAACCTAACATCATCAATAAGTATCCTATCTAATAGTGTAAACACATTCACAAATAAATTAGTCATAGAATTAAAAGCAAATAAAGAAAAATGCTCTAGCTACATAGAAGGTAGTCTTGCAATGTGTACTTCATTAGCTCCTTTAATTGGTTATGATAGGGCTGCAGAACTTGCATATGAAGCATTTAAAACTGGAAAAACAGTTAGGCAAATTGCCGAAGAAAATAATGTTTTAGATCAAGAAAAATTAAATATAACATTAGATCCTAAATCAATGATAAAACCTAATAAATAATATTATATGAATAAATCATATTCTGATAACTCAAAATTAGAATTAATTACTTGGCGGAAGGTGTTTTTAAACACCTTTCTTTTTTTATTAGTGTGTTTTATTTTAGGAGTAATATACCTTTTTATTTTATCAAGAGATCTACCATCAATTTCTGAATTACAGCGCTTTAATCCAGAGCAGGTTTCTAAAATTTTATCTGCTGATGGAAAAGTAATAAAAGAATTATACATTCATAAAAGAGATGTTGTAACAATTAGCCAAATACCTACTTCACTTCGTCATGCCCTTCTTGCTATGGAAGATAGAAAGTTTTTTGATCACTCTGGAGTTAGCTTTCAATCCTTAGCAAGAGCAATGATTGTTAATACTCTAACTTTTAGTAGAAGACAAGGTGCTAGCACAATAACTCAACAACTTGCTCGTAATATGTATAACACTATCGGTTTTGAAAAAACATATACAAGAAAACTGAAAGAAGTTATTACTTCAATTAATATTGAACAAACTTTTACAAAAACTCAAATTATGGAACTCTATCTAAATTCAGTTTATTTTGGTCATGGAACATACGGAGTTCAAGCTGCATCTAAGCAATACTTTGGTAAAAATGTAGAAGACTTACAACTTGATGAATCTGCAATTTTAATTGGTCTTTTACCTGCACCAGCTCGCTATTCCCCAATCAGATATCCTGATAGATCATATGTTAGAAGGAATCTAGTTTTAAGAATAATGAATGAACAAGGATACATAGAAAATGACAAATATGAGAATGCTCTCCTAAAAGAAATGCCAATTAAAAAAAATGTTGAGGATGATGGTTTAGCTCCATATTTCACAGAATATGTTAGAAGGAAACTAGAAAAAATTGATGAAGAACTTGAAATAAATTTATATAAAGATGGATTAATTGTTCACACAACCTTAGATAGTAGAATACAAAGTATTTTAGAAGAAGAATTCCATGATGGAATGCAATTCAATCAAAATATAATCAATTTGGAGCTATCTAATGATGATATAAAGCTCAAGGATGCTATTGGCTTTATTAATTTCGATTTAGATAGTGCTAAAAAAATATTAACATCTAATGATAATATACCAAAATTACTTAAAAATCAATTATTAGTTCAAGGTGCCGGAATTGTATTGAATCCTAAAAATGGACATATTTTAGGTATGATTGGTGGTAGACAAGAAAAATATTATCAGGATCATTTCAATAGATCTACTCAAGCAAAACGACAACCTGGCTCAATTTTCAAACCATTTATATATCTTACTGCATTAGAAAATGGTTATAAAACTACAACTGAACTTTTAAATCAACCTTTAATTGTTTTTATAGATGATACCACTCAATGGAATCCACAAAACCATGATGGATCTACAGGATTATTGACAACTTTAAGAAATGGCCTTCAAAAATCTTTAAATTTAATTTCTGTTAGAGTAGTTCAGGAGTTAGTAACCCCTAAAGATATTGTATATAATGCTAAAGATTTTGGTATCTCAACAAATATTAGAGCCGTCGATGCTATTGCGCTTGGTGTATCTGAAGTGTATCCTCTTGAAATGACTTCAGCTTATGCTACTATTGCAAATAATGGCATATATACAGAACCTTTAGCTATTACTAGAATTGAAGATAGGCATGGAAGAATAATAAAAGAATTTTTTTCCGAAAGTCAAGAAGTTCAAGATGAAGCAACAACATATATACTTAGAGATATGATGAAATCTGTAGTCAATTCAGGTACAGGAGGTTCCCTTAGATGGAAATATAAATTTAATGCACCAGCTGCTGGAAAAACGGGTACAACTAATAGTAAAACTGATGCATGGTTTGTTGGATTTACTCCTCAAATTGCAATTGGAATTTGGGTGGGAATGGATGATCCTGCAGTATCTTTAGGTTCTAAACAATTCGGTTCTTCTGCTGCACTTCCTATTTTTGCTAAAACTATTAGAAGAGTTTATGGTGAAGGAGAATTTAAATCAGGACAAGAAACTATTTTACTTAATGAAAAGTTAGATTGGACAATACCTAAAAATATTGTTGAAGTTGATATATGCAAGGAAACCTATGAAAAGGCTACTCGTTTTTGCCCTTTAATAAAAGAGATCTATATTAAAAATAATCAACCTAAAAATAAGTGCAAAAATCACTCAAGTCCTTTCTCCAGATTTAAAGACAAATAAACTATTCATTTAATGATATTTCAACACTAAGTTTTTTAGCTATAATATCTAGATCTTTACGAATATTCTCTTCATTAATCTGTTCCGGAAAAACAACATTTGCACTCAAATTAAACAAAGGAGTTCCAGTCATGGGAGCTGAAGATATGTTAGTTTCCATTTCTGATATATTAATCATATTATCAGCAAGATATTTTGATAAAATATTTACAATTCCTTCATTATCAGCACCATTTAATTTAATATTTCGATTATGATTTAACCTCTGATGTTCTTGTGTTTCTTTAATAGAAATTGTTAAATCAGGTATAGAATGTAATGAAACATCCAATGAATTATTCCATTCTCCCAAAACTTTAATTAACATAATAATAGCAAAATCAGATCCCATTTTGGACATTTTACTTTCTTCAATATTTGCTCCATGACTAGTTATCAAATTAGTTATTTCTGATACTATGCCAGGTCTATCTGAACCAATCGCCGTTATAATAAAACTTTTCATATCAATCTAATATCAAATTGACTAAAATAATCACATCTAAAATATTACAATTACCATCTAAATTCATATCAGCTAAATTAAAACAATCATCAGCTAGAACCAAATTAACCATAGTAATAACATCTAGCACATCAAGTTGATTGTCATTATTAAGATCACCTTGTAAGTTATCACTAGCATTGAAAGATGATATTATAAAATCATCAATTGCAGCTTCAACTATTGATCCTCCAGTTCCAGTATCTCCTATATTATTTGTATCTTCAGCAATAAATCTGAATTGAACTTGATCTGTAAAATTTATTATATAATTAGATAAAAGGAAGGTTTTTTTAACCCAACTATTTTCAGATTGGGTAGTGTTTTCTAAAGTTATCCAATTTCCACCATTATCAGAGCTAACATCAACTTTCCATCTATCAGTTCCGGGATTATCTCCCACATTATTTGTATACCATCTCCAATATGATACTAGAACTTCCGTTTCATCAGTAAAATCAAATACTGGTGATAATAAAGTAGTTTTTCCTCCATCAACATCATCATACCCGACACTCCCAGAGCTAGTAGCTGCTCCAGTAATAAAACACTTTTCTCCATCTTCAGAATGATCTAAACCAGGCTGGGCCTGATTACTATTATATGATGTAGCTGTAGGGATAGCTAATTCCCAAATACCTGCAGAAGCATCATCATCTATATCACCGATAGTCCAATCTAAACTTTCTTCAAAATTATATTGGGATAAAACTGTAGGTATTCCTATAATAACTTCAATACTAGAAGTGTATTCATACCCATCTTGATCTACTACTTTTAAGATTAAATCAGTATTAATACCACTTGGTGCCTGTTCCGAAATTGAAAAAGATAATATATCACCTAAGTTAATTCCTGATCTAGAACCTAAATTTCCAACTTCAACAGAAACTGTTTCAAAATATAAATAATTATTTGTAGACTCAATTGATACTGTAAGTGAACCATTTGAATCACCAAGTCCTGAGTTAAATATTGATAAATTTGTATCATATGTATTACCCTGACTATAGGGACCTTCTTGGATAGAAAAATCTACTTCATATCTTGCACCAACGGCCCATGCTACGAACTTATTTGGATGAAGATTTTCTTCAGCTAAAGGGATTATACGTGAAGTTGATGGCCAAAACCCATCAGTTGAATTACCAACTTCTGGGGTATATGCAAAGATACCATGAACACCGTACATCCAATCACAAGCTTCACCATTAACTGGATATAACAAATCAGGTCCTGTTCCAAGTGCGTAACCATTATATTGAACCATTTGTTCACCATATTCTATAAATATATCTAGATCATCTTGAGGAACGGGGTTATCGTAAGTATATCCTAAAGGATAAATTAATAGATTACTATAGCTGTGGTAGTTAAGAGCAATTTGGAAATCATGTGAATCAACAAAGTTTTTTACAGCTTGAGTTTCTGGTTCCGAGAAAGGTAATAATCCTCGATAAGTTTCATTACATCCATCTGGACTTGAACCAGAATCATCTAAGCCCCACATATAGCTATAATTACGATTTAAATCAACACCATCAACACTGCTAAGACAAGTCTCACGCATATTTTTTCTTTGCATTCCTCCACCATTTGGTGCGATTTGTTGATTATATACCAATCCATCCGGATTAATAGCAGGGATAAAATATAATTCTCTACTATTAACTAATGCTGTTGCTTCTGGATCAGTTCCATAATTATCTGTCAACCAATCCATAAAATAAAATAAATTCATATAACTCATTGGTTCACGAGAGTGATGTAATCCAGTATATAACATTTCAGGTTCATTTTCATCAATATTAGGGTTATCACTAATTTTAATCATCCAAATATTTCGACCTTCTAAAGTTTCTCCAATAGATACTTTTGAAGAAACTAATTCTGGAAAATTTATGTAAAATTTATCTAATTGAGCTTCAATCTCAGTAAAAGTATAATATCCTCCCATAGATCCTAAATCAAAATCTCTTGATTCAAAATTATTATCCAATCTTGAACGATAATGTTCTTCAATATCCTCATGCATAATTTCGTAATGAAGGTGAGTTGCATTAAGTAATTCCAACCTATTCTCTGATATAACAAATTCAATCCATAAACCATCCTGTTTATAAATGTGGTCTATATCTAAACCTGCATTCTTCAATTTAGATATAACTTCATTTGTATCATCATAAATTCTCACTTCCTTATATTTTTCAATAGAAAAAAGTAAAGATAAGAAAAATAGTAATGGAAAAATAGTCTTCATTAGTTCTCCAAAATTATATTAACTAATAGTATAACATCTAAGATATTAACGATATTATCAGAATTAAGATCAGCACTACTATTTTGATCACTCTCTAAAACAATATTTACTACCAATACTATATCTAATATATTGGTAATTCCATCATAATTTATATCACCAGGAATACTTGCAGGACCACCGATGGAATAAAAATCGTAATAACCTGCCATTGGAAGCTTTTCTATCCTACCTGAATTATCCATAGCTTGTATATAGTATTTAACTATACCATCTTCTGTTTGTGATGGAATAGATGTAGTGAAACAATTGGATATATCTCCAGGGCAAACATCTAAAACTAATGATTGTTCCTCAACAACATTATCAATCCACCAAATTACTTTCAATTCATCTAACAACAAACCAGATTCACTAAGATCAATAATTGTAGTATTAACCACATAGCTATCTTGAGATGTTTCTTGATTATCAATAGGATCATGAAAAATTTGAATCATATCAAGATCAGGTATTCCTCTTACTCTACAATGCAATGCATCAGTAGATTGCCATGAGCCAGTAAATCCCAATATTTCATATCCTGGCAAAGCTTCTTGATAAATAGCTAATGCATCATCATCGTATGAATTATTCATTACAGGAACAAATACTTTATTATTTAAAATCAATGAATTTGTATATGGTTGATTAGAACTTGTATAAACTCTATATACCTCCCAAGGCCTTCCAAAACTTGTTAGAGAATTTGCAAAATAATCTACAACCTCTTCAATTTCATTATATTGAGAATGCCAAGTTGGAACTTCACGAATTAAAACTTTATGCGGAGAGAGATATTTACCCCAACAATCTATATGATCAATGTATTCATCATTTGGATCGGCAACTACATGAAAAGTTTCAATACCATAATATTCATTTAAATTATTATCAACGTAAGCACATGGAGGAAGTGGAACACTTGATTGATTGTTTGTATTACACTGATCATTTTCAGTATAAGCGATATGAGTTGCTGCAGACATACCATAACCGTCCGTCATATAATTTCCACCAGTGGATACAACACTAGATGCAAAATATGGTGTATTAAGGTGATCTGCAGTTTTGAATGGTGCTTGATTATCATTTGGTCTAGGTCTATTGTAAGTAAAATCAACAACCCCAACCTCATTTTGACCATCTACTACCCACCAAGGACCATAATCTCGAGTCCAATAAGAATCTGTAGAACCAAGGATAAACTCCACATTATTCATATTCACTCCAGCATTATTCATAGAATTATATGCTGAATTTTGTGAATTTGAAGATACTAAGCAGTACACAATCACATCTTCAGCAAATTCTCTAATTAAACTTGTTGATATACCGAATGGATAACGAATAAGTACTCCTTGCATAGGTTCATACTCTGCAATACTCCTTACAGGAGGCATTGGAGGTTCAGTCTCTCTAATCATTTCTTTAATTAGATGGAGTTTCGTTTTTTCATCTTCAGTAAGACCAATAGGAAGCTCATTTACGCTAGTATTTAAAGAAAATAATAACCTTCCAGATAAAATAAATAAAAATAAATAATTCAATTTTAATTTCCTCAATATAAAAATTACATTAATCTACAATAAAATTATTTGAAAGTACATGCATCTTTCTGTAACAATTTGTGAAGATCATCCATCAAAAGGACATGATCCATCATATGATATTATACATAAACATTCTACTAAATTTTGTGAGCTAATACCATTTTGACATTTATCATCAATTTCTAAATTTGTTTCTAATTCTATTAACTCATTATAATTAGTAATTGCTTCTTCAAATTGATCTAATATAATTAAAGTTTCTATTCTTAATACTAAAATTTCTTTGAAAGTTATATTTTCATCATACTGAAAAATATAACTTTGATCTAAATTTTGACTGAATAAAATACTTTGTTCATATTTTGACACAATAGAATCACTTTCAGAATTTATAATATCTACAGCCATCTCCTTTGCCGCATAATTTCTCTGAATTGTCAATCCAGAGTACATATTAGATATCCCTTCATGATACATTATATCTAAATTTTCATTTATTTCTTCTTGATCTATATTAAGCATAATATATTTTACTGTGTCCAATAAACTATGTGCTAAATCAAAATGATAACCAGCAGAATCAATCAAATTATTACTTTCTTCATTATTTAAATATTTTGATTTGTATAATTTTGCCCATCCAATTCCGATATTTGATAAAAAATGGATAACATGATTAGTATCGTTATCTATTTCAGTAGATATTTTGAAGAAATCTATTGCCTCATTAAATTCACTAGCTTCAAAAGCTATCCAACCATCCTGTATATAAAAATCTCCTTCTAAAGGAGAACGTTGCTCTATAAGAGCATCACAACTTAGTGTAAATAAAAATATTATATATATTGATATATATTTCATTTTAATAACATAATTTTTTGAGAATATATTTTATCATTATATTTAATCACTACAAAATATATACCAGAACTTGAGGGTTGATTAAATTTATCAAGACCTTCCCAAGTTAAACTATATTGCCCGGACAATAAAGTTTTTTCCAACAAAACAGCTATTTCTTTGCCTAATAAATTATATACTGAAACTTCTAGAAAAGTCTCATAAGGTAATTTAATAGGAATAGTTGTGGAACCATTAAATGGGTTTGGATAATTTAAACCAATCTCGAAAGATGATGGAATTTCTGAATTATTATTATCTTCAAAAAAGATAGAATAATTACCAAACCTTTCAATTTGTCCTAAAAGCTTTCCATTTTTAAACTCAGTTTTGATTGGATATATATTTGAATTATCTATTCTATATAAAGCTAGTTCATTGGGATTAAAATTCTCTAAAATTTGTTTACTTAATTCAAATGACACTAAAACCTTATTTTGAAGCAATAATTCCATTGGACGAATAGATATTATTGGTGAATTTGGTACTTTATAAATTGAACCATACCTATTCAAACTGCTCTCATCAGATTCAATTATTATGGCATTTAAAGGTTCTAAAACAGTACTTTGTGTAAATGTAAGATTTATTTTCTTTGAAGGTGATTCTACCTCTAGAAAGGTTTCTGGAGTTAATAGTAAATAAGTAAGACTATCTTGAAAAAAACCAGAGTTCATAGCCCTGTCTCTTAATTCTAAATTAAAAATTAAAGTTGCTGTATTTATGCCCTTAGGAAAAGGTCTAGTAAAATGATAGCTTGTTGGTGATATTTGTCTAGGTGTTAATTTTTCACTAGAATCAAATTGATTATTTTCTTCATAAATATCTAAAAAAGTATAATCTGAAAGTAAAGGTTCTGATGTATACCAAATAATATCATAATAATTGGATATCAAATCATTTATTATAATATCATAATCAGTTGCAGTTGGTTTAATCAAATCAATTTTAAATTTTGTAGAGTCTTTAGGATTCTCAGATATTCTAAAGGGATCATTTTCATAAAAATCTAATGAATAGTTTTGAGCAACAACTCTCCAATTATAAATGGAATTTCCGGACGTATCTAATACAACTTTTTCATTGTTAATTGAACTCTCATAAGAATCAATATAATAATAAAAACTATCAATTAGATTAATTCTCGTATGAATCAAACTGTCTTCTAAAAAACTATCATGTATGATACTATCTTTAAGAATAATATAAATGGAATCGCTTAATACAGCCTCTAATCTATAAAATAAATCAGATTTATATGTATTTAATTCATCAATAATATCTACATCTAAAGAATCATTTTTTTCCCATTTAAACAATAAAGTGCTAGAAAGCGTATCAATACTATATGTTAAACTATCTTGAGCTAATCTATAATACATTGCTTGAGTAGTATCTATTGATAAGGAAGTTGTATCAATTAAACCGCTATTATAACTCAATAAATCAGTAATTAAACTAAATTCATTAGGTAAATCATTCTTGGGTAATACAGAAATAGAAAATGAACTTTCATCATTTAAATCTAATGAATCACTTACAAAATCATAAACTTTTGTAGTCACAGAAAGATTTCCATTAAAATTTAACTTTGGGAAAATTGTAATAATATTTTTCTCAACTATGATACTATCTATATTATCATCCCCTATTGCTTTAAATATTAATGAATCACCGTCAACATCTGAGGCCTGTAGTTCAATTATCAATGAATCGTCTTCAAACATAGTTTGATCTGGCGTTATTTTATCAAAAGTAGGCTTTTGATTTAAATTTTTAATGATAATATTAATTTTAGTTTCACTACTATCTCCAAAAGGATCAGATGCACTAAAATTATATTGTAATGTGTCAGAATATTCGTTTGCACTTAAACCATTTAATGAATCAATAGAATATGAACTGAAAATATTAATATTTGAGTAATTATTATCAAGCCATGTAGTATTTCCAGTCCATAAAAAAGGATTACTATTATTATAATTAAAGGCATCACTACTATCTGTATATAAATCTGTATAAGTACAAGGATTACAAATTTCATCTTTAACTAAAATAGTTAAAGTTGTATCAGTATTTTCAAATACTTCCATAAATTGACTAAAGGACTGATTATTTATAGATTCAATTGTTGGAGGTCTATTTTCTTCTTGTCGAATAATAAGTTTTTTTTCTGACTTTCCATATATTTTATTTGAGGATTCTAAAATTGTAAATGATATATTATACTCTTGATCAGTTGTAGATATATTTTTAAATATAGAATCAGGATACCAAATTGCCACATCAGATTTAAAACTATCTATCAAATCATTACCATATTTTATATTTACTTCTAAAGAATCTAAATCTAAATTTAAATCTTCAAAATTATTATCATCATATGCATAACCAGTAATTTTAATATATACATTTCCTCCAGGATATCCATCAGATTCAGGTTGGCAAACTGATTGACTAAATTGATCATCACATTCAGATGTGTATTGGGTGTCATTAACTATATTAATATTAGAATTAATATGATTTCTATTCAATGGGCTACCAAAATTTGTACTGTCTCCAGTAAATAACAAATCATGAGGATTTACACTAAATTTCCAATTTTCACCAAGATCATTTAAACTTTCAGTATTAGAATTGTCAGGATTAACAATAAACTCCATAGATTTTCCAGTTACTTCAATATCTAATACTGCTGGAAAATTATTTTGTTTATATTGCACAGAATCAATTACAACATTGTTCTCATCTATAATTTTTATTATGTTTCCCTCTTCTATTTTTCCATAGTTAAAACCTTGTTTCCAAAAGATTACAAATGTCGATGAATCGCAATTATTATAAATGTCATGAGAATTATTCTTAGAACAATATGTAATATCAGGTTCAGCAGATCTAAATTGTCCGTCTGTAATTATTAGTTCATAACTTTTACCATCAATAGTAAATTCATTGCTTACGTCTTGATATAAACCATCAGGATAAAATTGATTTCTATTGATCGGTGTATTATCAATGATATCAGATTTAAAAGATAAAGTACCAGAACCATATTCTAGTTTCCATTCAAGGAGATCAATTGGCTCTTCAGTTTTATTGTACAATTCAATATATTCAGGTAAATGCCCACCACTTCTATTATAAAATATCTCTGTTATTATTAGATCACCAGGGTTCGCTGAAAAAGATATATTTAGAAGTAAATATATAAAAAAATTGATGGATTTGTATTTTGTATTTTTCAATTAACTATCTAATATTAATAAATTAACATAAAGCGATTCACTGTAAAATTTATTAAATATATATAAACTATACTTATAATTTTGTAAGTTAAGTCACTTAGTAAAATTATAATTGAAAAAGTATAGTTTAAACCAATGTATACAATTATTACTTTATTCTAATAAACTAATAATTAAGTAAACTAATAATTAAGGCGATTATTGACGTAATCTATGAGCAATGTTTTGAATTGTAGTAACAAATTTTTCAACTTCTGTTTTTATTGTAAACATTTCGCCCATTTCATGATATATATCTGAAGGATAAGATAATTCACCAAAATCCATCATAAAATTTGATTCTAATTTTAATTGATAATCTCTAAGAATTTCTTTTTTTCGACATTTTTGTCGTAGATAATTAAGCTGAAACTTAATATGACCATTTGTAGTTATATGAAATAAAGGTATTATACCATAATCATCTGATTTGCATTTAAAAGTCATTGTTCCATAACCTTCACCTCTACCCCAAGAGACTTGATCAGCATCCAGCTCAGCGAACCTAATTAAATCCATTATTGTAGTTTGTACCCTTGGCTCACAATTTTCTTTTATAGAAGAAATAAAGGAATCTTTATCCCATTTAGCCATAAATATTTACATCCTTGATAATATATATGAAATATATAATTTTAGCTCTGATTAATACTGTTAATTTAAATCAAATTATTAATTTATAATTAATGATTTTTATGTTTATTTTAATTTTGAACGTATCATTTTAATGCATTTCTCAGGTGTAAGACCAAAATGGTCAGCAACGTCTTCTCCGGGTGCTGATTCACCAAAAGTATCAATTCCAATATTAAGACCATTTGTACCAGTATAGCGCTCCCATCCTAAAGTAATTCCTGCTTCAATTGAGACTCTTAGTGTAGAATTATCTCCCAATATTAAATCTCGATAATCTTGCGACTGTTCTTCAAATAATTCCCAACAGAACATATTTATAACTTTTATATTTTTATCAGTTATTTTTTTTGCAACCTCTAAGGCAACCCATACTTCTGAACCTGTAGCAAAAATAATAATATCAGGCTCTTTTTTAGAATCTTGAATTACATAAGCACCTTTTCTGATATTTTCAGCATCAGGATATACATTTCTATCGAGAACTGGTAGTCCCTGTCTTGTAAGTAAAAGTATTACAGGTCTATCTAATTGTTCAAATGCTAATTTAAATGCAACTAATGCCTCATTAGCATCTCCAGGTCTAAAAACTAATATATTAGGTATAACTCTGCAGGCCATAAGATGCTCAATTGGTTGATGTGTAGGGCCATCTTCTCCAACAAAAATAGAATCGTGTGTATACTCTGAGACAACAGGCAGTCCTTGTAATGCTCGAAGTCTAATCGCAGGTCTTTCATAATCAGAGAAAACAAAAAATGTTGATCCAAATACTTTCAGTCCACCATGCTGAGCGATTCCATTATTAATTGCACCCATTGGAAATTCTCTTACACCATATGCAAAGTTTCGACCGTTTTTGTTATTTGAACTAAAATCATCCACAAGGTTTGCGAAACCAGCTGTTACATTTGATGGTTCTAAATCAGCTGACCCCCCGACAACAAATGGATCATTTTTAGCAAATTTTTCTATGAATGGTCCCCAAACTTTTCTAGTAGCAATTTTTTGATTGGGCTCATAATTTTGTAGTTCACCAAAAGAAAGGGAGCTATTAAATGCAATATCCCAAATTTTAATAAAATCTTCACTTTTTTTTCTTGTATCCAGAGCCGTATTCCAAGCTGATACTTCATTTCGAGCAAACTCAAAACTTTTACGAAATTCTTTTATAATTTCTTCCGGAAGATTAAAAAATAAATCAGGGTCCAAACCTAACTTTTCTTTTGTAGAAAAAATTTCTTCTTTTGGTAAAGGTGCACCGTGCGTATTGTGATCTTCTTCCATAGTCGCACACCCTTTAGCCATTATTGTGTGCCCTATAATAATAGAAGGTTTTTCAATTTCCATTTGAGCTTTTCTAATTGCATCTCTTATAGCGTCTCTATCATGCCCATCAATTTCTTGAACATGCCAACCATGTGCTTGATATAGTGTAATATAATCAGTTGAATCAGATCTATTAACTTTACCAGATATTTGAGCATTATTTGAATCATAAAAACATATAAGTTTAGCTAAACCCCAATGACCTGCTAAAGCAATCGAACCTTGAGCTACGGGTTCTTGAATATCTCCATCACCATGAAGACAGTATGTATAATGGTTTATAATATCACTTCCAAATTTATTTTGCAGAATACACTCAGCAACAGCCATTCCGACTGCATTACCAACACCTTGCCCTAAGGGCCCAGTAGTCGCTTCTATTCCAGGAGTAAGTCCTAGTTCAGGATGCCCTGGAGTTCTGGAACCTAATTGTCGAAATTTTTTCAAATCTTCAATTTCTAACCATCCAATATAGGTTAGCATAGTATATATTAAAGCAGATTCATGACCAGCAGATAAAACGAACCTATCTCGATCTTTCCATAATGGATCATCAGGATCAAACTTTAAAAATTCTTTAAATAAAACGTATATAAAATCTAAAGAGGAAAAAGCTCCTCCAGTATGTCCAGAATCAGCATTACGGACTGTATCCATAATTAAACCTTTAGCAACATTTATTGCATGCTGATCAATATCTAAATCTATTTCAACTGACATAACTCTCCTTTTATAAACTATATTAAATATTCTTTAAATCAATTGTTTTAAAATATATACATGATATTATAACTTTTTAACTGCTTTAGAATGTACTTTAACAGCCCTTCCTGAAGGGTCATCCATTTTTTCGAACTCTTTGCTCCATTTAAATGCAATAGGTGAAGAACAGGCAATAGATGGTCCTGCTTCAATAGTTAATGCAGCTTCATTAGAAGGGAATAAATCCGTAAAAATATGTCTGTAAAAATATCCTTCTTTTGTAGATGGAGTATTTATTGGAAACTTACGTTTAGCATTTTTTAAATCTTCATTTGAAACTTTTTTTTCAGCGTTTGCTTTTAAGGAATCTATCCAACTGTAACCAACTCCATCAGAAAACTGTTCTTTTTGTCTCCAAAGTATTTCATCCGGAATTAAACCTTCGAAAGCTTTTCGAAGAATAAATTTTTCTGGCTTACTATCAGAGCATAATTTATCCTCAGGATTAATATTCATCGCATATTCTAAAAATTCTTTTCCTAAGAATGGTACTCTAGCTTCTACCCCCCAAGCTGCCATAGATTTATTTGCTCGTAAACAATCATATTTACTTAATTTTTTCAATTTTCGTACAGTTTCATTATGCAATTCCTTTTTATTTGGAGCCATATGAAAGTATAGATAACCTCCAAAAACCTCATCAGCACCCTCTCCTGATAAGACCATTTTTATTCCCATACTTTTAATTATTCGAGCCATTAAATACATAGGAGTTGCGGCTCTTATAGTAGTTACATCATAAGTTTCTAAATGATATATTACATCTCTAAGGGCATCTAACCCTTCCTGAATAGTAAATACACATTCATGATGAACGGTATTGATATGGTCAGCTACAATTTTTGCAGCCTTCAAATCAGGAGAGCCCTTCAAGCCTATAGAAAAAGAATGTAATCGAGGCCACCAAGCTTCTTCTTGATTTCCTGTTTCTATTCTTTTTTTACTATATTGGGCTGCAATTGCTGAAATAATAGATGAATCTATTCCTCCAGAAATAAGTACTCCATATGGTACATCACACATGAGTTGTTTATGTACAGATTCTTCTAGCGATTCTTTCAGAATACTTAATGAAACAGATTTAGAAGGTATAGTTTTTTCCCAAGTTGGTTTATACCATTTGAAAAAATTATTATCTTTACTCGTAAAATAATTACCAGCAGGGAATTCACTAATCTTATTGCAATAGGGCTCAATAGCTTTCATTTCACTAGCTAAATACACCTGACTAGAACTATCCCAGCCTATATATAGTGGAATAATGCCTATATGATCTCTAGCTACAAAGTATTCTTTAGCTTCAGGGTCATATAAAATAAAAGCAAAAATACCATCTAAATCATTTAAAAACTCTAAGCCAAATTCATCATAAAGATATAATAAAACCTCACAGTCTGAAGAGGTTTGCCAGTCATGTTTTTTTTTAAGTTTTTTTGCTACGGCTTTATGATTATATATTTCTCCATTTACTGCCAAAACTCTTTTGTTCTTAATATCATATAAAGGTTGAGCCCCATTATCAACATCAACTATAGATAACCTTTCATGTTTAATAATACAAAAATCATCCGTAAAGCTCCCGCTCCAATCTGGACCACGGTGTCTAATTTTAGGCACCATTTTAAGCGACTCTTCTTGACATTTTATTTTATCTTTTATATTAAATATACCTATCAGTCCACACATGTTTTTTCCAGTATTCTTATTTAATGACCTTAAATTACTTTTTAAATAATGAATTTACTATTAAATTCAACAATACATTTTAAATGTTTTATATAACAAGTAACAAGATAGTTAAATAAATTTCAACTAAATATCTCTAGTATATTGAATGCTGCACATCTAGCAATTATAACAATCATCTGTTTTTACTTTGCTTACAAGTACTACAGCAGATATATCTCTAAAAGTATTTACAACTTAGACGATGAAATACAAACACCTGCCCATAAAATGAGCGATGGAGTAGATTATGTTCCCACTAAAAAACATATACTTTTAGGTCATCATTTTACATCAATTGCTGGAGCAGCACCTATAATTGGTCCATGTATTGCAGCTTTTTGGGGATGGCTTCCTGCTCTTTTATGGATAATAATTGGGACTATCTTCATAGGAGCCGTTCATGATTTTGGTGCGCTGGTACTTAGTATAAAAGAACAAGGCAAATCTATTGCTGATATAAGTGCAAAAGTTATTAATCCTCGTGTAAGATTAATATTTCTAATTTTCACAATGCTATTATCATGGCTTGTACTAGCAGTATTTGCGATGGCAATTGCAGGACTATTTCAAGCAGTACCATCTGCTGTTATTCCAGTGAATTTTGAAATTATAATAGCAATAATTTTTGGATACATCATTTATAAGTATAATATGGATGCCCTTATTCCATCAGTTATTGCTCTAATAATACTATATTTATTTGTCTGGATTGGAACTCACGTTCCAATTTCATTGGATATGCTAGGAGTCACATTAAACCAAATAGAAAATACTTGGCTAATCTTTTTATTTACTTATTCTGGTATAGCTAGTTTACTTCCCGTATGGCTACTTCTTCAACCAAGAGACTTTATTAATAGTCACCAATTGATTGTTGGTTTAGGGTTGATTTTTTTAGGAATTTTTATAGCTAGACCTCCTATAGATGCTCCAGCAATAAGCAATATTTCAAATTCAACATCTCCACCATTATTCCCAATGCTGTTTGTAACAATTGCATGTGGCGCAATAAGTGGTTTTCATGGCCTTGTAGCTTCTGGAACAACTTCGAAACAAATCAACAATTTAAAGGATGCTAGAGCAATTGGTTATGGGTCAATGCTGGGTGAAGCAACATTAGCTACAGCATCTTTAATAGCAGCTGTGGCAGGAATAGCCCTAGTTGAAAGTTGTCACTTACCCGCCTTAGGACATATTCAGGACCTAAACTGGGCAACTTATTATCAATCTTGGTCTCATGCTACAACAAACAAAGCAACGGCTTTTGTATTAGGAGGAGGTGCATTATTAGAGCAAATAGGTTTACCAGGCAATATTTCTAAAACATTAATGGCTGTTTTAATTATTTCTTTTGCAGCAACAACTCTTGATACTGCTACTAGAATTCAAAGATTTATAATTGTTGAAATTGGATGTGCAATTAATTATAAATTACTTCAAAATAAATATATTGCAACGCTGATGGCTGTCGTACCTGCAATTATTTTAGCAATGTGGTCAATTCCTGATCCAAATACTGGACTAATGAATAAAACAGCCTGGGTTCTATGGCCAATTTTTGGCGCGAGTAATCAAATGCTTGCAGCGCTAATACTACTAATACTTACATTATATTTTTGGTCAAAAAAGAAAAATATTCTTCCACTTTTTATTCCCATGGTGATCATTATTACTATTACTTTAATTTCTCTGATAATAAAAATTCAAGAATTTTATTTGCAAAATAATAACATACTTTTTTTTATAAGTATTCTAATGATTCTCTTAATTTCATGGATGTTAGTTGAAGGCTTTTTAATGATGAAATCATTAAATGAGAATATTGATGATTAAAGTCTCAATTTACATTTACTTCTCTTCACATTATCAAATGCAACTATTTTGATTATTTTTCTATTAAATTATTTAGAGGTATCAATTTTATTGTTAATTTAATTATTATATAATAGGACAATATATTTACAACAATTCCACTATATTAACATGTATGAAAAATGACCTAAAAAGAAAAGTGAAGCTTACTAAGTTCTCTAAAGGAGCTGGTTGAGCTTGCAAACTTAGCCCAAAAGATCTTACTCAAGTTTTGAGTAAAATAAAAATGAAATTGCCTAATGACACCATAGGATTTGAATCCTCAGATGATTGCGCTGTTATTCCATATAATGATTCATCCTACCTTTTACAATCTTTGGATTTTTTTACTCCTATTGTTGACGATCCCTATATTTTTGGACAAATTGCAGCTTCAAATTCACTATCGGATATTTATGCAATGGGAGGCTCACCTTTACACGCATTAAATATTGCAGAATTTCCATCAGAAACCCTTGACTTAGAAATATTATCTAATATATTAAAGGGTGGTCTAGATATTGCCTCTCAAGCAGGAATTCCTATTTTAGGAGGACATACAATTAAGGATCCCATTCCTAAATATGGACTTTCCGTTACAGGTAGAGTAGAAAAAAGTCAACTCACTTTAAATTCAGGTGCAAGGCCTGGAGATTTGCTGATATTAACTAAACCTATAGGTCTTGGTATTATATCTACTGCAATTAAAAACGATAGTGCGAATCAAAATATGATTGATCAAGCTATCAAAACTATGACTGAACTAAATAAAAATGCAGCAAAAGCCATGAATATTGTGGGGGCTAATGCTTGTACAGATATTACTGGTTATGGATTATTAGGACATCTATCAGAAATGTGTAAAGCTAGTAATGTCTCAGCAACAATCAACTTTAAAGATATTCCAGTTATTAAAGGAGTTAAAACATTAATTAAAAAAGGATTCGTTCCTGGTGGTACTAAACGGAACTTAAAAGATATAGAAAAAAATATATTTCACACTGAAAATTTATCTGATGAAAATTTATATCTTCTGGCAGATGCTCAAACATCTGGTGGCCTTCTTATTGCTGTTAATAGCAAAAAAGCTAACGAGTTACAAAATGTTTTAAATAGCTTAGGTATTATATCAAATTCAATTATTGGTGAAATTAGGGAAACTAAGAATTTTACTATTAGTATAAATCAAAATTAATTCTTTTAATTAGAATTTTATTTTATATAGAAAATTAAGATAATTACTAAAATTTTAGCTTATTAAAAAAAATTATTTAAAATAATTATTAATTTTAGATTGAAAATCCTCAAAAGATGAAAGATTTACAAAATTATTATATTTAAGATTT
>MDTB01235275.1_pt1 | contig 19962 bp, 22 predicted proteins | sample 811161 | NCBI WGS metagenome assembly MDTB01 (sample SAMN05326650, study PRJNA326480) | marine metagenome | isolation source: seawater | place: Mediterranean Sea | collected 2009 | reverse complement strand
TTTAATACTGTTGGTGTTTCAATACTCATAGTCGTCTCTTTAAAAACTCAGCTATCGGCCTGAGCTCTGGTGAAAGCGGCAAAGTCGCTAATTTTAGCTTTCGCTAATCCGCACTCTATAGCATCTTGAGCCATTGCTACACCTTGCTTTAAATCAGCCGCACAACCAGCAACATAGAGCGCCGCTCCAGAGTTTATTGCAATAAGATCCGCTGCTTTTTTAGCGCTTTCTCCCTGCTGTTTGCCAAGGGCATCAGAAATAATGGCAAAGGATTGTTTTGCATCACTCACTGATAGGCCGTCCAAGCTTTGGCGATGATTAAAAAATTCTTCCGGTTTAATCGTATATTCAGAAATTGCATTATCTTTATACTCAGCAACAAAAGTTTCATCTGCAATACTAATTTCATCAAGGCCATCAGCCGAGTTGACTACCATAATATGCTTAGCGCCTAAACGACCTAGCACTTCTGCCATTGGCCGACATAATTTTCGCTCATAAACGCCTATCAATTGCCGATCCACACCTGCAGGATTGGTCATTGGTCCCAGAATATTAAATATAGTGCGCAGCCCCAGCTCACGTCTTGGTCCTATGGCATGTTTCATTGCACTATGATGGGCGGGCGCAAACATAAACCCTACGCCTAACTCATTAACGCATTGAGCCACTTGCTCTGGACTTAGGCTTAAATTAACGCCAGCGGCCTCAAGTAAATCTGCCGCTCCACTACTACTACTGACCGAGCGATTGCCATGTTTTGCTACTCGCCCTCCAGAGGCCGCGACCACAAAACTTGAAGCTGTAGACACATTAAAAAGGTTGGATTCATCACCACCAGTGCCTACGATATCGACCAAATAGTCGCCGGATACATCAACACCAGTGGCTAGCTCGCGCATCACTTCTACTGCAGCAGCAATCTCATCGATGGTCTCACCTTTCATTCTTAGTGCAACTAGAAACCCACCAATTTGCGATGACGTAGCTTGTCCAGTCATAATCAGGCGCATTACATCGCGCATATCCGCATATTCCATATTCTGATGATTGACCACTTTATCTAATGCTTGAGTAATATCCACAATTTAACCCTTTAAAAAGTTTTCTAGCAGGTCATGGCCGTGCTGAGTGAGAATAGATTCCGGATGAAATTGCACCCCTTCCACTGCCAACTCTTTATGCCGCACACCCATAATCTCATCCAGCGTCCCATCATTATGTTGCGTCCAACCAGTAACCTCTAAGCAGTCCGGAAGTGAATCCTGATTTATGACTAATGAATGATACCTAGTGGCCTCATAGGGGTTAGTTAAATTTGCGAAGACACCGGTATTATTATGGTAAATCATAGAGGTTTTACCATGCATTACCTGCTTGGCTCTAATAATTTCGCCCCCAAAGGCCTGACCTATACTCTGGTGCCCTAAACAAATGCCTAGGATAGGAATTTTTCCAGAAAAATGCTTGATAATAGCAACTGAGATGCCTGCTTCGTTTGGAGTACAGGGACCTGGTGATATAACAATTTTTTCCGGTGCCAGCTTTTCAATTTCAGCAATGGTTATCTTATCGTTGCGATACACCTGAACATCTGCATTGAGCTCAGCTAAGTACTGCACCACGTTATAGGTAAACGAATCATAGTTATCCACCATTAAAATCATTTTTTCACCTCGGCGCTTACCATTGCTGCAGCACGCATTACAGCACGAGCCTTGTTCATTGTCTCTTTCCACTCTAGCTCAGGCTTTGAGTCAGCAACAATACCAGCTCCAGCTTGTACATGTAACATGTCGTCTTTAATCACCGCTGTGCGAATAGCGATTGCGGTATCCATATTGCCATTCCAGCCAATATAGCCCACTGCGCCGCCATAGATTCCGCGCTTTACTGGTTCTACTTCATCAATAATTTCCATTGCGCGGATCTTTGGTGCACCGCTTAAAGTGCCTGCGGGAAGGGTCGCTTTGAGTACCTCAATCGGTCCCATATTATCAGTGACATCACCCACTACATTAGAGGTAATATGCATCACATGAGAGTAGCGCTCAACTACCATTTTTTCGGTTACTTCTACCGAACCAGACTGGCTGATCCGGCCCACATCATTGCGGCCTAGATCAATTAACATTAAATGCTCCGCAATCTCTTTTGGATCATCGAGCATCTCTTTTTCTAGGGCCAAATCCTCTTCTGCAGTTTTACCGCGACGCCTAGTGCCAGCAATTGGACGAACCGTCACCTGACCATCCTCTAATCGAGCAAGAACCTCGGGCGATGAGCCAACGATATGAAAATCACCTAAGTTTAAAAAAAACATATAGGGAGATGGGTTAAGACGACGCAATGAACGGTAGAGGTTTATTGGAGAGGCTGTAAATGGCGCAGATAGACGCTGAGAAGGCACTACCTGCATAGCATCACCAGCCATAATATAGTCTTTAATTTTATCCACTGACTTGAGAAATGCCTCTTGACCAAAGCTAGACGTGAAAGCATCTTCAGATAAGTCATCCCCCAGGCCTTTTTTATCTTCTACCTGGTGAGCTGGCATGGCCAATTTTTGCTGTAGCTCATCGAGACGTGCATTGGCCTGATCAAGGCCATCATGTTGCTTGGCATCCACATGAACCACTAGCATCAAAGTACCAGATAGATTGTCAAAAATGGCAACTTCATCAGAAGCCATTAGCAAGATATCTGGTGTGCCTAACTCATCTTTGGGCTGGGATTCAGCTAATCTAGGCTCAACATAACGAACCGTGTCATAGCCAAAGTAGCCAACTAGGCCGCCCGTAAATCTCGGCAAATCTGGTAAATCTGGCATGCTAAATAGTTGCCGAAAGCGTTCAACTTCAGCCATTGGATCATCGGTCTGGCGATCGACCATGGGCTTGCCATCTCGAATAATTTCCAAGCGCTGACCATAGACTCTAAGCACTGTCGATGTTTGTAGACCTATTAGCGAGTAGCGCCCCCATTTCTCGCCGCCCTGCATAGACTCAAAAAGGTAAGAGTTGGGGCCATGGGCCAGCTTTAGATAAACGCTTAATGGGGTTTCAAAGTCCGCTAACACTTCACGGGTAACCGGAATGCGGTTGAAGTCTTGGCCTGCGAGTTCGGCGAATTTTTCAGGGGTCATTTGGAATTCCTTGCACTGTAAACGGATTATTTATGGGGCACCAATTGTCCCCGACAACACTATAAGTAGCATCGCCACCGTTGGCGGTTTTTCAACTGCTGTGCAAAAAGACTTTGTTTCAAAATACAACCCTCTAGATTGGCGCTTATTGTAGCCAATATTGTGCTATCCGTAAATTAACCTACCAAGCTCAGTTCAGCTCGCATCTTATCAATCACTTCCTTGTAGTCGGGCTGACTAAATATTGCTGAGCCGGCCACAAAGGTATCTGCACCAGCAGCCGCTATTTCTTGAATATTGCCCACGATAACCCCGCCATCAACTTCAAGCCGAATATCAAAGCCACTGTCATCAATAATTTGTCTGGCTCGCTTTAGTTTATCTAGGGTCGAGGGTATAAATTTCTGTCCGCCAAAACCTGGATTAACAGACATCAATAACAACATATCCATTCTGTCTAGCACCCACTCCATCGAATCTAAGCCAGTCGCTGGATTTACCACTAGCCCTGCCTTGCAACCTAAATCTCGCACCAGTTGCAAAGATCGGTCAACATGCTGGGATGCTTCTGGATGAAAGGTGATATAGCTGGCTCCAGCGTCGGCAAACATACGGATCAAATCATCCACCGGCTGAACCATGAGATGAACATCGATTGGGGCTGTTACACCGTAGTCTCTTAGGGCCTTGCAGACCATTGGACCAATAGTAAGATTAGGTACGTAATGGTTATCCATTACATCAAAATGCACTATATCGGCACCTGCTTCTAAAACAGTTTCAACCTCTTCACCCAGCCGAGCAAAGTCGGCCGCTAATATGGATGGGGCAATTAAAAAATTTGTCATACAGCACCAAGTTTTTTATGAGGTGTAATAATGCTAGAGATTGGTTTGAGGTGCAAATAGTTTACCGAATAATTAAGTATAAATAGGCAAAAATTATAACTTTGATCCTTACCTATGTAACAATAAACCTCTAACTAGCTAACTGGGCATTGATTTATATCTATGGAAAAATCTCTTGGCATTGTTATGGATCCAATACAATCCATAAACTACTTAAAGGACACCAGCCTCAGCATTTTACTGGCGGCTCAGAAGCAGGGTTATAGATTATTTTATATAGAGCAAAAAGATTTGTTTCTAGAAAATGGACTACCCTTCGCCGAGGTGCGGCCGTTGCGCGTTTTTGATAATGCTGATTGTTGGTATGAGCTAGACAGTCGAAGCGCGGTACCCCTCAACGAGTTAGATGTGGTGTTGATGCGAAAAGACCCACCTTTTGATAGCGAATTTATCTACTCTACTTATATTTTAGAGGCGGCTGAAAAGCTTGGCACACTTATTGTCAATAAACCTCAAAGCCTTCGCGACTGTAATGAAAAAGTATTTGCTACTGAATTCCCACAATGCACCCCCCCGCTGCTGGTTAGTCGAAGTCTTAAGCGCCTAAAGGACTTTTTACAGGAACATCAGGACGTTGTTTATAAACCACTAAATGGGATGGGGGGCACTTCCATTTTTCGTGTCAAATCTGGCGATCAAAATCTAAATGTTATCTTGGAAACACTGACCAAATTTGGCAGTGAAACGGTTATGGCGCAAAAGTATTTGCCAGAAATTTCTGACGGCGATAAACGTGTACTCATTGTCGATGGCGAAGTCATTCCCTTTTGCTTAGCACGAATTCCATCCCCTAGTGACTTTCGCGGCAATCTAGCCGCGGGTGGTAAAGGGGAGGTGCGACCCTTAACAGAAAGAGATCAATGGATCGCCGACCAAGTGGCACCTGTATTAGTTGAGCGCGGTCTACTCTTTGTTGGTTTAGATATTATTGGTGATTATCTCACCGAAATTAATGTGACCAGTCCAACCTGCGTACAAGAAATTGATATGGCACAGAATACAGCGATTGGCGACAAATTAATTGCCGCCATTACACGACGCATAACCTAATTAAGAAGATTAAATATCGACTGATGCTTGTTTTTAGTTACCTTAGGCCTCATATTGTTAACCATGGAACCCGCTTTGAAAAAAACTATTAACAGTCTAAAAAATCACTTTCTTGTGGCAATGCCCAACCTGCATGATGAAAATTTTTCTGGCAGCGTAGTCTATATCTGCGAGCACAATGCAGAAGGCGCCATGGGCCTAATTATTAACCAACAGTTAGATATTCCTGCAAAAGCTGTTTTTGATCGACTAGATCTTGAGCAAAAGAGCAACCGTGGGGATGAACTTATTTTTGATGGCGGCCCAATGCAGCAAGATCGCGGGTTTATTTTACATAGCACTTGCGAGCAAAAGTGGGAATCTACGATTCATATTGGTGGCGATATTAGTCTATCTACATCAAAGGATATACTCGGCGATATTGCGCTGGGAGATGGCCCCAAAGAGTCCCTTATTACTCTAGGCTATTCAAGCTGGGAAACTGGGCAATTGGAAAGAGAATTAAAAGAAAATAGCTGGCTAGTAATCCCTGCTGATTCAACCGTTATTTTCAATACCGAGTGCACACAACGAGCGAGTGCCGCCGCTCTTTCAATTGGCTTGAACTTAGATATGCTAGCTTTAGATTCCGGACATGCCTAATTCTATAAAGCACCAAACAATTATGGCTTTTGATTATGGGCTGCGGCAAATTGGCGTTGCCCATGGCCAAACCTTGACAGCAAACGCTGAGGGAATAGGCATCTTACAAGCATCTGATGGCGTTCCAAACTGGGATGATGTAAAGGCAATGCTGAATGAATGGAAGCCTAATTTAATTTTAGTGGGCTTACCTCTCAATATGGACGGTAGCGAAAGCGAGCTTAGCCGCTTAGCTAGAAAATTTGCTCGACGTTTGCAGGGTCGTTTTAATGTAGATGCATTAATGGTCGACGAGCGATTAACTAGCCAAGACGCCAAGTCATCTCTGAGGGATCCAAGCTCAAATAAAAAAAGCAACAAAATAGACCTGACGAAAATCGATCATCTTGCTGCCGCTCTTATCCTACAAAGTTGGCTGGATCAGCCAAATATGGGCCAGCAACCCTAGCTAGCTCTTCGCGAGGTCACTGTTGCTGATGATGTGTCCCGGCTTACAACGCCCTTTCCTACAAGCCTGCTGAGGCTTTGATCCAGTGGCGGTAATGATTTTTTTTGTACTTCCCCATCAATCCGCAAAATAGGCGGCAAGTCTGTTGAAAGGTGTAGATCTGAGGCTCCAGCTTCAAGGGCTATTTCGAGTAAATTTGATATATCCATAATGATTTCCAATCCTTTGAATTATTAGTATAAGACAATTACTGCAAAGTTATTGCTGATCGCCTATAAGGTCGTCAAAATGCTCCTTGTGCTACGGTAACGACCACGATAACAATATATTCAATATAGCATAAAAAATGAGTGCAAATTAATATCGTATTTTTGCCAGACAACTGTAGACTTGTGCCTATGACATCCATTGAAAAAAATATTTCTGCGCTACAGGAACGAATTGAAAAATTTGCTACAAGCGCAGGCCGTGACTCTCAGGAATTGCTGCTTCTGGCGGTCAGTAAAACACGCGATATCGAAGAGATCCAGCGAGCCGCATCTCAAGGGTTAAATGCCTTTGGTGAAAATTATCTTCAAGAAGCATTACATAAAATCAATGCCTTGAAATCTATGTCCTTTGAATGGCACTTTATAGGCCCGCTACAATCAAATAAAACCAAGCAGGTGGCAGAAAATTTTGGCTGGGTCCATACTGTGGATAGATTGAAAATTGCCAAGCGCCTCAATGATCAGCGCCCCGAAAATCTGGGTCCATTAAATATATGCCTGCAAATTAATATAGATAACGAACCGACTAAGTCGGGGCTTTCACCAGATCAAGCCTGTGACTTAGCACTCTCGATTCGCCAATTACCCAATCTGCGCTTGCGCGGACTTATGGCTATACCTCAAGCGCGCCATAATATTAAAAGTCAGCGTCAGCCGTTTCGAGCTTTATTCTTACTTAAGCAAGAAATTAATCAACAACTGGACAATTTTCAAAAACTAGATACTCTCTCTATGGGGATGTCTGGTGATATTGAAGCAGCCATTCATGAACAGGCCACTATCTTGCGTGTAGGGACAGATATCTTTGGGCCAAGACCTGACAAAGCAAACAATAAGGAAGACAAAACAACATGAGTAAAATAGTCTTTATCGGCGGTGGCAACATGGCTTCCTGCCTAATTGGCGGAATGCTAGCCAATGGATTTTCCAGCCAAGATATTACAGTCAGTGAACCGAATGATGACTCTCGTCAACGGATGAAATCAACTCATGGGGTATTAACTACAGCCGACAATTTAGCCGCCGTCTCTCAAGCGGATATTGTCATGCTTGCCGTTAAGCCACAAATTATGGCGGCAGTAGCCTCTCCCTTAGAAGCTAAACTTAAGCATAAGCCAATCATTGTTTCTATTGCTGCCGGCATTCCCGTTGGCGCTTTGCAAAGCTGGTTAGGTCAGGACTTAAAAATCGTTCGCGCTATGCCCAATACCCCCGCTATGGTCCAGTCAGGCGCTACTGGCCTTTTTGCCAACCAATCTTTAGACGGTGGCCAACAGGCAATGATTGAAAATATTTTTTCTGCTGTGGGCTATGCTTGTTGGGTAGGCCGAGAATCGGATATAGATGCAGTTACTGCTGTTTCGGGCAGTGGCCCCGCCTACTTCTTTTTAGTCTACGAGGCGATGTTAAAAGTAGCCCAAGAATTAGGTCTAGAAAAACAAACTGCGTCACAACTGACCTTGCATACAGCATTGGGCGCGGCGCGTTTGGCTCTGGCCTCTGAAAGCACCCCCAATGAACTTCGCGAGCAGGTGACTTCACCGGGCGGAACAACCCAGGCAGCGATCGAATCTTTTCAGGCTCAAGATTTGGAAGGCATATTTCGCACAGCAATGACTAGCGCCCTAGAGCGCGCCAAAGAAATGTCAGATGATTTTGCAGGCTAGCCATTATGAATGAAACATTAATTTTTATCTTTAAATACGCCACTGATATCGTTGCTACCCTGCTCTTGATTCGCCTTTTACTGCAACTGACTCAGGCCGATTTTTATAACCCTGTGTCTCAAGGCATACTTAAAATATGCGCGCCGATTGTTGCTCCCCTAGAAAAGCTCATCCCCACAATGGGACGATTTAATTTGGCGGTATTAATCGCTGCTATTCTCGTTAAATGGAGCTTTTTTGTTGTGATTGCAGCGGCAAATGGACTTCTTGCCCCAGATATTTTTGCCTATGTAGCGCTCGCTGCTTTTGAACTACTGCGCACATTAATTACCATTTATTTTTATGGTGTGTTTATCTTGGTTATTTTCAGCTGGGTCGGCACGCCACCCCATCCAGCAGCGCGTCTAATTGGTCAGGTAATCTTACCCTATACTAATATTTTCAGACGGTTTATTCCGCCTCTAGGGATGATTGATATATCACCGATGGTAGCAATTTTTACACTAATGATTATTCGCGCCCAAATTCTTCCCATCATTGCTATGCAAATTCGCCCACTACTTTCGTAGTAGCTAAGTATTTACTCAAGGGGCAGGGTCTGGATAGCAATTATGCACAGCCTCTATCTCTGCTAGCACTTCATCACACAGGGTAATATCAACCGCATCAATATTTTCTTTTAATTGTTCAATAGTGGTTGCACCAATAAGACAACTTGCCACAAATGGCTGCTGACATACAAAAGCCAAAGATATTTGCGCCAGACTTAGACCTTGTTCACTGGCGATTTTTGCATAGGCCTCAGTAGCTGCCAATGATTGGGGGCTGTCATAGCGGGTAAAACGATCAAATAGTGTCAACCGCGCTCCCTTGGGTTTATCGCCTCCAAGATATTTTCCGCTCAACATACCAAAGGCCATAGGTGAGTATGCTAACAAACCCACCTCCTCTCTAATAGACATCTCGGCAAGACCTGTTTCAAACTGACGGCTCAATAAATTGTATACATTTTGGATACTAGCCACTGTGGGCAGTCCATGATTAGCGGCTAGACGCAGGTACTCCATCGTTCCCCAAGGCGTTTCATTAGAAATTCCAATATGCTTTACCAGGCCTTCATCGACCAATTCAGCCAGTGCTTTAAGGGTTTCTTCTATGGCTATGCCATCACCGTCAGGGTTGTGATTATAGCCGCGAGCGCCAAAAAAATTGGTGGCGCGCTCAGGCCAGTGAACCTGATAGAGATCTATATAATCCGTTTGCATGCGCTCAAGGGAGCCTTCAATGGCTCTGCGTATATGGTCTTTACTCAGTCGTGCCCCTTTGCGAATATGTGCAAGCGCAGAATTCTTTTGGTCAGCGCGACCGGTTACCTTAGTCGCAAGAATAACCTCTGCGCGCTTACCTGTTTGCGCCAACCACTCGCCAACACAGCGCTCGGTTGCACCGACTGTTTCAGGTCGGGGCGGCACAGGATACATTTCTGCCAGATCAAATAGGTTGACCCCTCGGGAAAGGGCATAATCCATCTGCTCGCAGGCCTGCTGAAGATTGTTCTACTCGCCCCAAGTCATAGTGCCCAAACCAATTAATGGCACCTGTAATCCTGTTTTGCCTAGTGGCCGATATTTCATAATACTTTCTCACACATCAATGTAATTTAATTAAAAACCATCAAACCTTATCAGGTATAGTAGTAAAAATCAGCGAGCGGACTGTATGAAGTGGCAACTGTTTTCGAAATAACCAAAACTTTGAGCCTATACTGTTGCGTAAACGTCTGGGCGCTCTTAGACTTGTAGTCCAAAATTTGAATAAATTTGCCTATGTCATTAGAAACATCAGAGAAACAAAAGGATCTCAACAGATCAGTGGGGCTAGTAAAGCCTCAAACGGCAGTGATAGAGCAACCGCTCAAGCTCGCCTGTGGTGTTGTGCTGCCCAAACATACGCTAGTTTATGAGACCTATGGCACGCTCAATAAAAACAATACTAATGCTATCCTTATCTGTCATGCTCTAAGCGGTAATCATCATGCCGCGGGTGTTTATGAACAGGATGCCAAGGCTGGATGGTGGGATCAATACATTGGCCCGGGCAAACCCATTGATAGCAACCGTTTTTTTATTGTATGCGTCAATAATATAGGTAGCTGTTTTGGCAGTACTGGGCCCACCTCAGAAAATCCTGAGACGGGCAAGCCCTATGGCGCAGACTTCCCCCCAGTAAGAGCAAGAGACTGGGTAGAGTCACAACGGCTTTTAATGGAGCACCTTAATATTGACTGTTGGGCCGCGGTAGTAGGTGCAAGTCTTGGCGGTATGCAAGCCATGCGCTGGTCCCTTGAACACCCAGAAAAGTTGCAACATGCTGTGGTTATTGCCTCTTCTATGAAGCTAACTGCGCAAAATATAGCCTTTAATGAAATTGCTCGTAAGGCAATAAAATCTGATACTGATTTTTGCGATGGTAACTATTTGCAAGAAAACAAAATTCCCCATCAAGGGCTAGCATTGGCTCGAATGATTGGACATGTAACCTATTTGTCCGATGAATTAATGGGGCAAAAATTTGGCCGTGACCTTAAAGCAGGCGATTTGCTACAAGGCAAAACCGATCCCGTTGAGTTTCAAATTGAGAGCTACTTAAATTATCAGGGCGACAAATTTTCTGATTTCTTTGATGCCAACTCTTATATTCTGATCACCAAAATGCTCGACTACTTTGACCTAGCAAGAGAGTACGACCACGACCCAATCGCAGCCTTTAGCCATGCTCAATGTAAATTCTTAGTCGTATCCTTTAGCAGCGATTGGCGCTTCTCTCCTGCTAGATCCCAAGAAATCACTAATGCGCTTATCGCCGCTGGCAAAGATGTTTCATATATTGCCATTGATTCAGATCATGGCCATGACGCATTTTTGTTACCCAATCAGCGCTATCAAGCAGCGCTTGGTGGTTATTTAAGTAGGCTAGCCGATCAACTTGAGAGCGCCCAATGAACCATAATATCGACTTTATAAAGCAGTGGATTGAGCCAGAGTCGCGGGTTCTAGACGTAGGCTGTGGTGATGGCTCTTTACTAGCCAGTATAAGAGACCAGCGCCAAGTTCGCGGCTATGGCATAGAAATTGATCCTAGTTCCATAGCCAGCTGCGTGGAAAAAGGGGTTAATGTTATTGAGCAGGACCTCAATAAGGGCCTTAAAAATTTCGCCGACCAAAGCTTTGATACAGTTCTAATGACTCACACACTGCAGGCCCTTCGTTATCCTCATTTAGTGTTAGACGAGATTTTGCGAATTGGCGCCAAGGGCATTGTCACCTTTCCCAACTTTGGCAATTGGCGCACCCGGGCCTATTTAAGCTTGCGTGGAAGAATGCCGGTAACTAAGCAGTTGGCCTATCAATGGTATGACACCCCCAATATCCACTTTTTCACCTATGATGATTTTGAAGCATTGTGTAAAGAACGAAATATTAAAATCTTGCATCGTCAGTTTTTAGCCAATGGCTTTCCCGATGCCATGCTTAAATCAGTGTGGCCAAATCTATTTACCGAAACTGCGGTTTATCATCTAAGCCGTTAATTGATTGCCTGCAATACAGAGAGAAAATTTTGATGAAGTACCTGATACTACTATCCATGTTTGCCACCTCTTCCCTAACCGCAGAGGCTGTCAAACAAAGCCACTTTAAACAACATGGTGATGCGAAAATCTTTTATAGTGCTTTTGATAGCTCATTTATAGCCCCAGAAGTGGCTGTGGCCTTCAATTTCGTTCGCGGAAAGGACAAAGGACTAGTCAATATCGCCGTAGTCAAAACCCTAGGTAAGGGTGAGCCAGCAACAATTTCTGGACGGGTATTCAATATTTTTCAACAATCCCAGAAGCTTGAGTTTATTCCTATAAGAGAACAAAACAGCATTTATTACTTAGCCCCTTTTGAGTTTGAAAACGAAGATCTTTTAACGTTTAAAATCTCGGTGGATGACGCCAACAACCAAGGGCCATACAATTTTAAATTTCAAAAGAAAATGTATCACAACTAATCTTAACCCTAAGAGAAATACAGCGTGATAGAGATAAAAGATTTGGTGCTCGCCAGTGCCAATAAAGGCAAAATCAAAGAGCTGCAGGATATGTTGAGTGGCCTTGGGATTAATATTATCCCTCAACAACAGCTAGGTATTGAAGATGCCGAGGAAACGGGTCTTACCTTTGTTGAAAATGCCATACTAAAAGCGCGTCATGCAGCGCAAATATCTGGCCTGCCTGCAATTGCCGATGATTCTGGACTTGAGGTTGATTACCTACAGGGAGCCCCTGGTATTTATTCTGCTCGTTTTTCTGGCAAGGGCGCTACCGACAAAAGCAATCTCGACAAACTAATGTCTGAAATGCAAGATGCACCCGCTCACAAGCGAAGCGCCAGATACCAAACAGTGATTGCGGTTATGGCCCATGGCTCTGATCCCACGCCTATTTTATGTCAAGGCACCTGGGAGGGTGAAATTGCCTTTGAAGAAAAAGGCAGTGAGGGCTTTGGCTATGATCCAGTATTTAAGCCCGCTGACGCAAACTGCCATGCAGCAGAACTAGAGAAATCAGTTAAAAATGCTATCAGTCACCGCGGGAAAGCCATTGCTGATCTGCTCGAAAAGCTTAAGCAACAAGCCATCTAATGTTGGATCTACCACCTTTATCACTTTATGTGCATATTCCTTGGTGTATTAAAACATGCCCCTATTGTGACTTTAACTCCCACGAAAGTGTCGATAAAATCCCCGAAGATGCGTATATAAGCGCTCTTTTTCGAGATCTTGAAAATGATCTGCCCTGGGTACAAAATAGAAAAATTCACTCTATTTTTTTTGGCGGCGGTACGCCCAGCCTTTTTTCTGCGCCCGCTATAGAGAAAATTATTCAGCGGGCAGAAATACTGATAGGTTTTGAAAAAAATATAGAAATAACATTAGAGGCTAATCCGGGCACCGCAGAGCAACAAAAATTTTCTGACTTTAATTCAGCGGGCGTCAATCGCCTTTCCCTGGGAATACAAAGCTTTAACAATGATCATCTAAAAGCTTTGGGTCGGATCCATGATGGAGATGACGCGCTCAGAGCTATTGCAATGGCGCAAAATTCAGGCTTTGAGCGCTTAAATATCGATTTGATGCATGGATTGCCCAATCAAACGCGCGCCCAAGCGATAAATGACCTAGAAATTGCCATCGAAACAGGCGCAACTCATCTTTCTTGGTACCAGCTAACCATTGAACCTAATACCGCTTTTTACTCTAAGCCGCCTATTCTGCCTATTGAAGATCAGGTTGCGGATATTCAAGATCTGGGTCAGCAAACACTGGGCGATGCAGGCTTTGTACAGTACGAAATTTCTGCTTTTGCACAAGATGCTGAGCGCTGTAACCACAATATCAATTATTGGCAATTTGGTGATTATCTGGGTATTGGCGCCGGCGCTCATGGCAAAATAACACTGCCCGGACAAAATAAAATTATTCGCACCGCAAAAACACGTCAACCCAACCATTACCTGAGTCATAAAACTACGGCATTGGCGTCTAGCCAGCCTATTACTCGCGATCAGTTACCTCTGGAGTTTATGATGAATGCTTTACGTCTCGCCTCTGGCACCAGTGATGACTTATTCGCCGCTCGCACAGGCCTTTTACCTAAAGACATTTATCCTCAAATAAAACTGCTACAAGATGAGGGATTTTTGAAACCGCTGCGTTCTAATTATTGCACCACCGATATGGGTGCGCGCTTCCTCGACAGTATATTGCAGCGTTTTTCTTAAGCTCCTAGTTTTTGGTAATGTTTTTTTTGCTACAATAATGGCTTACTAACAAGAACTTGAATTTACCTTGAAAACTAATAGCAATAACAGTATCAATAGCGCTAAAAATTTAGTGCCTGCAGAATCAGCGAGCTTAATACGCTGGGCCACCTATGCCTCTGTTAGCGTTGCAGTCTTCTTAATTACTGTGAAATTAATTGCTTGGGGGCGCTCAGACTCGGTCAGCCTTTTGGCGACTTTGGTCGATTCTGTATTGGATGCTTTCGCTTCAATTATTAATTTAATTGCCGTCAGACATGCCCTAACACCGGCCGATAAAGAGCATCGATTTGGCCACGGCAAAGCTGAAGCGCTAGCCGGCTTAAGTCAATCTCTGTTTATCGCTGGATCCTCGCTATTCTTGTTGCTTGAGGCCGCACAGGCATTTGTAAACCCCGCCGAAATCAAACACGCTTTTTCTGGGATAGCTGTGATGGCTATTTCAATTGTCGCGACCCTTGGCTTAGTGAGCTTTCAGCATTATGTGATTAAAAAAACCCGGTCCGTCGCCATCCGCGCTGATGCACTGCACTATAAGTCTGATATTTTAGTGAATTGCGCGGTTATTCTCGCTTTGTGGCTTTCAACTATGGGCCTCAATATATTTGACCCTATAATTGGCGGCCTGATTGCTTGCTATATTCTTTATAGTGTCTGGAGTATCGTCAGCATTTCACTTGATCAGCTTATGGATCGTGAGCTTAGCGATGAAGTAAGAACAAAGATTAAACAACTGGTTCTGGCTCACCCCCAATCAAGTGGGATACATGATTTGCGCACTCGGCATTCCGGAACCATGACCTTTATTCAGTTTCATCTTGAAATTGAGGACGATTTAACCCTTGTCCAGGCTCATAATGTATCTGATGAAATAGAGCTTGAGCTTTTAAAGATCTACCCTGACTCAGAAATTATTATTCATATTGACCCTAAGTCAGTAGTTGGCAAAGAAACCGTCGCAACATTTGAGTAATTTTTATCAATTTTGAGTGAAAATAAAAAGTATTGATTGGTGTAGGCCTAACCCTGATGATATTATTACCTTATCAATAATAATGATTAAAACCTGTCTTTTGGAGAAATTTCCTAATGAGCGACACAATTATCCATACAACCGATGCCAGCTTTGAAGCTGACGTGCTTCAATCCGAATTGCCAACACTAGTCGATTTTTGGGCGCCCTGGTGCGGCCCCTGTAAAATGATTGCTCCAATACTGGATGAACTAGCTATTGAATATGCCGGCAAAATCAAAGTTTGCAAAGTGGATGTAGATACTAGCCCAGAAAGCGCGGCAAAGTTTAATGTTCGCGGTATTCCGACTCTTTTGGTATTTAAAAACGGCGCCGTAGAGGCAACGAAAGTAGGTGCCCTTTCTAAGGGACAGCTAACTGAGTTTGTTGATGGCCTGATTTAAGTTGTTCGCGGCCCTATCTGGGGCCGCAAAATTCAGCTTGCGTTTACAATCACAACCCTATAATCTTGTAACTGTTCCTTTTTAGAAGCCCTCTTGCACAAAAAAATAAAGTGCTGACTCCGGCAATAGACTACACTCAAACAAAATCAACCCTTGGCAATGGTCAAGGCATCAACTTCTCCGAATTACATATATCCTAAGAACTTCCTATGAACCTATCAGAACTAAAGCAAAAACCAATTGATGAACTTCTAGAAATGACTGCCTCAATGGGGCTGGACAATCTAGCTCGATCCCGCAAACAAGACATTATCTTCGCTCTTCTTAAGCGCCATGCTAAAGGAGGAGAGGATATCTACGGTGACGGGGTCCTTGAAATTTTGCCTGATGGCTTTGGATTTTTGCGCTCAGCGGGCGCTTCTTATCTCGCCGGACCGGATGACATTTACGTCTCTCCAAGCCAAATTAGACGTTTTAATCTGCGTACCGGTGACAGAATCTCTGGAAAAATTCGCCCGCCTAAAGACGGTGAGCGTTATTTTGCCATGCTTAAAGTTGATGAAATTAATTTCGATGCGCCAGAAAATGCGCGCAACAAAATCCTATTCGAAAATCTTACACCCCTTTTCCCAGATGAGCCTCTTCTGCTTGAATCTGGCAATGGATCGACAGAAGATCTTACGGGTCGTGTGATTGATTTAGTATCACCGATTGGTAAAGGCCAGCGCGGGCTAATTGTTGCGCCGCCAAAAGCCGGTAAAACCATTATGATGCAGAATATCGCCCAATCTATTATTCGCAATAACCCCGAATGCTACATTATTGTTCTTTTGATTGATGAGCGGCCTGAAGAAGTGACAGAAATGCAGCGCACTGTGCGCGGCGAAGTGATTGCGTCTACCTTTGATGAGCCGCCCAATCGCCATGTTCAAGTCGCAGAAATGGTTATTGAAAAAGCTAAGCGTCTAGTTGAACACAAAAAAGATGTGGTTATTTTACTAGATTCGATTACACGATTAGCTAGAGCTTACAACACAGTAATTCCATCCTCCGGTAAAGTTTTAACCGGTGGTGTTGATGCTCATGCGCTTGAAAAGCCTAAACGATTCTTTGGTGCTGCGCGTAATATCGAAAACGGTGGTAGCTTAAGTATTATTGCTACTGCACTGGTTGAAACTGGTTCTAAAATGGACGAGGTAATCTATGAAGAGTTTAAGGGTACCGGTAATTTGGAGCTAATTCTTGACCGTAAGATTGCTGAAAAACGCGTCTACCCAGCTATTAATGTTCGCCGCTCCGGCACTCGCCGTGAAGACCTATTGATGGACGAAGCCGAACTACAACGGGTTTGGATCCTGCGTAAACTTTTGCATGATATGGAAGATCTGCCTGCTATTGAGTTTATGATAGAGAAATTAAAAGGCTTCAAGAGCAACGGTGAATTTTTTGGCGCGATGAAACGTAAATAGTTGGCATAGAGCCACTCATTTACTGACAATAATTAAGCCAATTACATGAAACATTCAGATTTACGTAGTTTTATTTCTCTCCTTGAACAACAGGGTGAGTTGGTTCGTATCAAGCAAGAAGTTGATCCTAATCTAGAAATGACAGAAATTAGCGACCGCACATTGTGCGCTAAGGGGCCAGCCCTTCTTTTCGAAAACCCCAAGGGCTATTCAATGCCTGTTTTATGTAATCTGTTTGGCACGCCAAAAAGAGTTGCTATTGGCATGGGTCAAGATTCAGTCGCTGCTTTGCGCGATGTGGGCGAGCTTTTAGCTTTTTTAAAACAACCCGAACCGCCCAAAGACCTTCGCGATCTATGGGACAAGCGTCACGACTTTAAACAGGTACTCAATATGCCTGTTAAATCAGTGAAAAAAGCACCCTGCCAAGACATAGTTATTGAAGGTGACCAAGTCGATCTGGGGCAAATACCCATCCAAACTTGCTGGCCTGGTGATGTTGCACCCTTAATAACTTGGCCGCTAGTCATTACTCGAGGGCCAGATAAAGAACGCCAAAATTTGGGCATCTACCGCATGCAAAAGCTAGCTAAAAATAAGCTTATTATGCGCTGGCTAGCTCACCGTGGTGGCGCTTTAGACTATAGAGATTGGCAGATTAAACATCCTGGCAAACCCTATCCAGTCGCTATTGCATTAGGTGCAGATCCAGCGACTACATTAGGTGCTGTTACACCCGTTCCTGATAGCCTCTCTGAATACGCTTTTGCTGGGCTTTTGCGCGGTGAAAAAACCTCCGTTGTAACATGTCTTGGCAGCGACCTTCAGGTACCTGCTACTGCTGAGATAATATTAGAAGGTTATTTGCAGCCGGGAGAAGAAGCCGACGAAGGGCCATTTGGTGACCACACCGGTTATTATAATGAGGTTGAACGTTTTCCAGTATTAACAGTTGAGCGCATAACTCATCGTAAAGACCCTATCTATCACAGCACCTACACCGGAAGACCGCCGGACGAGCCCGCTATTCTAGGCGTAGCGCTCAACGAAGTGTTTGTGCCAATTTTGCAAAAACAGTTTCCTGAAATTACTGATTTTTATCTTCCCGCTGAAGGCTGTTCATACCGCATGGCGTTGGTCAGCATGAAGAAGCAATTCCCGGGACATGCCAAACGAGTAATGTTGGGCGTTTGGTCTTTTTTGCGCCAATTTATGTATACCAAATTTATTATTGTTACCGATGAAGATATAGATATTCGAAATTGGGAAGATGTCATCTGGGCAATTACTACAAGAATGGACCCTACTCGTGACACAGTGATGATTGATAACACCCCCATAGACTATTTGGATTTTGCCTCTCCTATATCTGGTCTTGGCTCAAAAATGGGATTGGATGCAACCAATAAGATGCCTGGCGAAACCGACCGCGAATGGGGTCAGCCCATAACAATGGATGCCCAGGTTAAACAGCGTATTGACGACCTATGGGCTGAACTTGGCATTACTCAGTCAGACTAAATAATAGCTGTAAAAAGCCATCTTTCTAAACTCTCTTTCAGAAAATCTAGTTTTAAACTTGCATAGCGCGAGCGAGAAGATTAAGTTGTAAAACATCAGGCAACGTTGTTTCAGGGGTATAGGTGCAAAATAATAATAGGGGTCAATTCTATCTTTTTTCAAAGCGTCGATTTTTGCCGTTTTTTATTACCCAGTTTCTTGGCGCCCTAAATGACAATTTATTTAAGAATGCCTTATTAGTAATAGTCGTTAGCACTGCCGTCGCGTCCGCAGACACAAATACAAACTTTATTACCAACCTTGCCGCTGGTTTATTTATTCTACCCTTTTTCTTATTTTCAACCATGGCAGCCCGCTTTGCTGACCGCTTTGATAAAGCTTTTTTAATAAGACGAATTAAATTTGCCGAGATTATTATAATGCTAATTGGCTGTTTTTCTTTGTGGCAAGCCAACATAAATTTAATGTTAGTAGTGCTTTTCTTATTAGGCGTTCAATCTGCTTTTTTTGGCCCTCTTAAATACGCCATTATTCCTCAGCATGTCGGAGATACCGAGCTATTAGCAGCTAATGCTCAGGTTGGAATGGGGACATTCGTCTCTATATTATCAGGAACACTCATTGGCGGATGGCTAGTGACCAGTACTCAGGGCCCAATGCTACTAGGCGCACTAACTATTTTGGTGGCTATTGTTGGCTGGCTTAGCAGCTGTCAAATACCAAACGCACCGCCAGAAAAAACAATGAACAAATTTCCATCCACATTTAATCCAATACATGAAACCGCTTATAATTTCAACTTGGCCAAACAAAATAAAACTGTTATTTACTGTATTTTTTCAAGTTCGTGGTTTTGGCTTTATGGCGCCTGCTTTTTAACCCAGGTTCCTAACTTCTCAGTGACTATTTTAGGTGGCGACCCTAAGCTTATTTCAATTTTATTGGGTGCATTTATCATTGGCGTGGCCGTTGGCGCTCTTTGCTGTAATAGATTATCGCGCGGACAGGTGGAACCTGGTTTGGTGCCAATTGGCGCACTGGGCCTCAGTCTTTTTGCAATCGATCTGTATTTTTCCTCAACCGCCTATGCTGCTATAAATACTGTAGGTAATTCTGTATTACCCGCCACGTTCTTAACAATGTCGTCTGGCTTAAGAATCCTGGCCGATCTGCTTTTTATTGGACTATTTGGTGGTTTATTTATCGTGCCAATTATTACCATGATTCAGCGCAACACCGATCGCATATCTCGCGCTCGAGTTCTTTCTGTTAATAATATTTTTAATGCTGTATTTATGGTTTCAGGCAGTCTTCTGGGCATGCTCTTTTTAAGTAAACTCGGCTGGTCCATTCCTCAGTTCTTTTTACTCTTGGCAATTTTAAATCTCGCCTATATGGCAACTATTTTTTATTTAGAGCCGGTTTTTATTCAGAGATTTAAACACTGGGCAAACCTTAAGCCATCAAACAATAGCCACTAGAGCATTTACTGAAAGTTGCTGCTGACAATTAGGTAACAATTAGCTTTTTTTAGTTCGAGTATATACGTTAAAATACCTACTA
>MDTB01232785.1_pt1 | contig 19962 bp, 17 predicted proteins | sample 811161 | NCBI WGS metagenome assembly MDTB01 (sample SAMN05326650, study PRJNA326480) | marine metagenome | isolation source: seawater | place: Mediterranean Sea | collected 2009 | reverse complement strand
ATCTAATATTAAGTATCTGTAAAAGGTAGCATTATCTCTTCCACTTTGGACCAATACTCTAGTGTCTGCACCATCCTTGGAATACAATACCTCATCTATGAAAGGGTCAACTTCAGCCGCCGAATTATCAGTAAAAAGTATCACTCCTGTGAGCGCCAGTAGAAGAGTGATAACCTTTAGATTTGGCCCCATGGTTTCACATAATTGTGAACAGCTATTTTAAAGGCTGTTGATTATTTAGGCATTATGTTTGGGGTGGGAGCTCATTTATTATTGCCCCTTTAGTAGCATGTATTACTGTGTCATCAGATGATGAAGGTTCAGGCATAAGAGGTCGTATCGATCGTTTCTTTGATAAGAGAGCTAAAGAGCAGCAGGATTTGATTAGTACTGCGCTCGGTGGCGAAGTTGTTGAAGAAAAAGTAACTAAGAAAGCTAAATTGGCACAAACTAAAAAATCAGAGAAAATCCATAAGGTTAAAAAATCTACAAAAAAAGCTTTAGCTCCTGGAAAAGAAGCACCTGAAGTAGAGATTAGTCCTATTGCACGCAGTTTCGTAAGATTAACAACAGATTATCCTCCAATTACCATAGGTATTATGACTGTAATCATGCTTTTCATGCTTGTAGGAATTGGGAAGACGAATATCAATGGAGCTATGGAGGTTTATTTACCAAAGGGTTCAGTCGAGGAGGAACTTCTTCTTGAGGTTCGTGAAGATTGGTCTACAGATATTATTGTAATTTATGTCGAGACTGAAAATGTTTACGACATGTCAAATAAGGCAAATATAACTAGCAGACAAGTTTTACTTGAAATGGATTACATAGAACGTACGGTTGATCCACAAGGACAAACGGAGGAGGGAGGTGCAGGAGTAGTTCCGTCTGATGGAGGTGTTTACGATAATGTGGTTTGGTCATTTAGTATTTCGACCTTAATTAAAGAATTACATAGTACAAATAGTCGAGTTTATGATGCACTTATAACAAATTCAGATGAATGGGCTGCAGCTAGTACTGATGGGGCCTCAGCAGGGTTAGCAGAAATATTAGGGCAAGCTGCTACGATAGCAAAGGATAGCGCAGTTGAATCAGGTCAGTTAAATCATTATGAGATTCCTAGTCAATCAGACATAGATAGCATTGTTCAAGATTTACCTCCTGCAGTTTTGGAAAAGGTAATTAGAGATACGAACGGAGATGGAGTATGGGATACTGCAGTAATTTTGTTTGGTATTACTAGTGATGTACCTCCTCCTGTAGTTATCGATGCAGTAGATGAAACTATGAAAAGTAGAGGCGAAGGTCTTGAGCGTCCCGATGGCCAAGTTTATAGCCGTATGATGCTTACAGGTCCAGTGCCTGTGACTCAGGCAATAACGGAACGTTCTTTTTCAGAATTCTGGAGAGTTTTCCCTATAGGTGTTGTGCTTTGTTCAATTGCTATTTTTTTAATTCAAAAGAAGATAAGAGCCGTTATGATTTCAGGTATTCCAACTTTATATTCAATATTCATAACTTATGGTTTTATTGGTTGGTTTCAAATTGAAGCGACGCCTACGATTATTGCTTTAGGGCCGATACTGATGGCGTTAGGGGTGGCCTACGGGCTTCACTTATCAAATCGTTTCACAGAGGAGGAGGGTGAAAATGCTCAGATCAAAATGATGAAGGCACTTTCGACAACAGGCAGAGCCATTGCTTTGTCTGCAATGACTACAATGATTGGTTTTGGTAGTCTAATGTATACTAATCTTGGACCTGTATTCACCGTTGGTTTAAGTTTAACATTAGGTATCGTAATTTGTTTGCTGTGTACATTTATCATGTCCCCAGCTATTGCAGTATTGACAGAATATAATTATAGAAAAGAAGAGGGAGAATGGCATAGGTTAGCTCAAACAGTAACAGAACACAACAAGCCAGTATTGGCAATCTTATTGGCAACAAGTCTTCTTTCAATTGGACTTGTACCTCTATTAGAAACAAATGTTGATTATCTTGATATGGTTCCAGATGATGAACCAACCTTAGTAGGAATAGTAAAATATTCAACAGAATTTAACGCAGGGGCTTTTGGAATGATGATTGCTAGAGGCGATTTCCAGAATGATTACGATGAATTGCAAGATGATGCAGTTGACCATCTTGATCAAGTCGACGCACTGGTGGCGGGTGGTGAGGACGGTAACCGTGATGGCTTGAATGATGTACCGGATGTTACGGCAATCTCTTTGACTGAAGTTATGAAAGCAGTTAAGTTTTCAAGTAACCAATCTACAACTTTAGATAATTTATTAGATTTAGTCGGTCTCGAAGAAGGTATTGAGCGATCTTTCTGGGAAGTTCTTCACGAAGATCAAATTGCAGACAATCCAATAGTTGGGAGAGATTTGCAAAAGTTTATTTTAAATGTTTTTTATGATAGTATAACTCCAGAAGCTATCAGTATGATTATGGATTGCTCGCCCGATGAATCGGGGAGTGTAGAGTGCAAATTTTCCAAAACTTTGATCTATGTTGATATGCCCTTGAAGGACGTTAAGGGAATGGAAGTTGCAGTTATTGGAGTTAACAAAATCCGTGATGATCATGAATATGCACCCGTTAAAATGTCTGAATTAACTGGTGTAGCAGCAATTGGAACTAGTGTTAATGCACAATTAATTAGCTCGCAAATTAATACGTTAGTCATTTGTCTTGTTTTAGTTTTCTTTGTTTTATCTTTAACTTTTGGTAGGAATTGGAAAATAGGTTTGATAACGACTTTACCTGTTGTTTGGGTTGTTTCCCTAGAACCCTTAACTTTTGTTGCCCTTGGTCAACCTCTGAGTTTGGTTACAGTTATGATTGGTTCTATTGTAATTGGAGTAGGTATTGATTTCTCAATACATATTACTCAGAGAGTTATGGAAAGAGGAGTAAATCTACCAAGTGTCTATAATGCAACGGCTAAAACTGCTCAAACATTGGCTGAGGCAACGACCGTTACTCTGGTTGGCTTAACAGCAGCTTTTGCAATTAACATAAGTGCACTTTGGTGGTTTGTTTTCATTATCGTCGTTCTTTTAATCGCATCGATGATATCAGCAATGTTCTTATTGCCAGCAATTTTTGCTCAAGTTGTTAAATCGGGCGGTAGTTTAGAGTGAATGTAACTACGATAATCGGCGCACAGTGGGGAGATGAAGGTAAAGGTAAAGTTACAGATTATTTGGCAGATGATTCAAAAGTAGTAGCGAGATCTCAAGGAGGGAATAATGCAGGCCATACAATAGTTATTGATGGTAAAAAACACAAATTGCATCTTCTTCCATCAGGAATACTCCGTAAAAATGTTGTTAATGTAATTGGTAATGGTGTTGTTGTTAATCCCGATGTATTGCTTAAAGAATTGGATAATCTTGATGGTGAAAGAGGCAAACTTTTCATCTCAGATAGAGCACATGTGATAATGCCTTATCACAAGTTGCTCGACGGAGGTGAAGAGAGTTCTAAAGGCAAGTCAATGATTGGAACTACAGGTAATGGGATAGGTCCTTGTTATTCAGATAAGGCCTCTAGGATTGGAATTCGGATGGGTGACATTTTAGATGATGAGATGATTATGGGGCGTTTAGAGAAAGCATTACCTCGTAATCAGGCTTTATTATCTCATTATGGAATAGATAACGATTTGACAATTGATAGTTTGTTTGATCTATGCAAAAAATGGAGAAAAGAATTAGGTGATTACATAACTGATGCTTCTTTGTTAGTCAATGAGGATATTGACAATGGAGATAATGTTCTTCTTGAAGGAGCTCAAGGAGTACATATTGATATTGAATATGGCACTTATCCCTTTGTTACCTCTTCAAGTCCAACTACAGCAGGTGCAGCTTTAGGATCCGGGATAGCACCTTCTAAAATATCAAATGTTGTAGGAGTTACCAAAGCATATCTTACAAGAGTAGGTTCTGGTCCGTTTCCTACAGAATTAGAAGATGAAGTAGGAGAAATGATAAGAGATAAAGGCCAAGAATTTGGTACAACTACTGGCCGCCCTAGAAGATGCGGTTGGTTAGATTTAGTAATGTTAGAGTTATCACATAGAATATGTGGTTTTTCATCTTTAGCAATTATGAAGCTAGATATTTTATCAGATATGGATCAGATTAAAGTTTGTGTAGCATATAAGGATGATAAAGGTTCAGAAATCAATCATTTTCCTTCATCATTATCTTATCTTGCGAAGTGTGAGCCCGTGTACAAAACTTTTCCAGGATGGTCATCTTCGGGAATAGATATTCCTAATGGAATTGTTCCAGGCGAAATGAAAAATTTCTTGGATTTTGTGTCTGAGAGTATGGGTGTTCCAATAAGTATCGTTTCACTTGGTCCAGGTAGAGATGAGACAATAATTTTTTAATTTTTATTTTATTCTTCTTTTTGAATATTACTTATTCATCTTCAAACATTTTCTTTGTAGACTTTATAGTTTCACCAGCTGAAATTAATGCATCTCCAGTAGCTTCTACTATATCTCCCACTTTATCGGTTGCACCTTCAGCTTGTTCAGATGCTTTTTGAGCGAGATCTTTGGACATGTCCGATAATTTTTGTGCAAGAAATTTTAGGTCTTCCATAGCTTCATCTAATCCCAAGGATTTTATTTTCGATTCTTTATCATCTGACATGATTTGCTAACATGCAGCACATAATTAAGTCTGTGCCTAATATTTGTAGAACCCTTCGCCTGATTTCTTACCTAATTTACCTTGCTCTACCATTTCTTTTAGAAGTGGGCATGGTCTATACTTGTCATCATTAAAATCACGGTGTAGAACTTCCATTATTGCTAGGCATGTATCCAATCCAATAAAGTCTGCTAGTGTTAGAGGACCCATAGGGTGGCTCATTCCTAATTTCATTACAGTATCAATTGCTTCAGGCTCAGCAACACCTTCCATAACACAGAAAATTGCTTCATTCAACATAGGTAATAGGATTCGATTACTAACAAATCCAGGAAAATCGTTTACTAAGACAGGTACTTTATTCAAATCCTCAGCTAATTTGAATGTAGACTCAAATGTATGATCAGCAGTACTCTTAGCTCTTATCACCTCTACTAATTTCATAACAGGTACTGGATTCATGAAGTGCATTCCAACTACTTTTGAAGGCCTTCCACTGGCCTCTGCCAAAATGCCTATAGGTATGCTGGATGTATTTGAGGCTAGGATAGTATCTTTATTACAAATATTTCCTAGGTCTAAGAAAAGTTTCTTTTTAATATCAATATTCTCCACAATTGCTTCTATTATAATATTACAATCTTTTAGATCATTAAGCTCTAAAGTAGTACTCACTTTTCCAAGTGTGTTGTCCATCTCGTCTTGATTTATTCGTTCTTTTGATACGCTTCTTTTGAGATTTTTCGTAATGGTTCCAATACCATTGTCCACAAATTCTTGCTTTATGTCACAAAGTATGACTTTTTTACCAATAGCTGCACAAACTTGAGCAATACCGGCTCCCATTTGTCCAGCTCCAATTACTCCAACACTACTTATCATAAGATTCACTCAATTTTATCATTATAGCATTTTGGACATGTAGCCTATTTTCAGCTTGATCAAACACTATTGAATACTCAGCTTCTACAACTTCATCTGTTACTTCTCTATCCCTTTCTGCAGGTAAACAATGCATGAATAGTGTATTTTTACCAGTAATATCCATTAATTTCTTATTAACTTGGAATGGCTTGAATATTCTTTCTCTAGATTCAGCTTCTTCCTTTTGACCCATGGAAGCCCATACATCAGTGTAAATCATGTCTGCATTCTTTACAGCTTCAGTAGGATTATGACTTATTTCAATGTTTGAAATTCCTGCAGCTTTTGCATTTTCTACAGTTTCTCTGTCGGGTTCATAACCTTCAGGACAGCAGCAAACAAAATGTAAGGGAAATCTCATAGCTAAATGCAACCAAGAGTGAACGATATTATTTCCATCACCCATGTAAACTATTTTGATATTATCAATATTTTCTAAATGTTCCCAGACTGTAAATATATCTGTCATTATTTGGCAGGGATGATTATAATCAGTTAACCCGTTTACTATGGGTATAGATGAATGCTCAGCTAGTTCAATGATATGCTCGTGATCAAAAAGACGTGCCATTATCATGTCGTTATATCTACTGAAAACTCTTGAAATATCTTTGATTGCTTCTCTTTTACCAATACCTATATCGTTTGGTCCTAAAAACAAGGCATGACCTTCCATCCATTCAAATCCAGTTTCAAATGAAACTCGTGTTCTAGCAGATGGTTTAGCAAAAATCATTGCTAAAGATTTATTTTTAAAATGTGGAAAATCTTCACGTTTGCGAAATTTCTTCTTAACTAATTTAGCCAATTTCATAATATCCCAAAGTTCCTCTGCAGTATAGTCAGATATATGCAGAAAATGTTTAGTCATTATTAGTCTCTGTCTATTCTTGGAGCTAGTAAGAATTTCACGTTACCTTGAGCTCCAGTCATGTCATCAACAGCTAAATCAGCATCAATTTTAACGGGCAAATCAGTTCCTAGATTAATGTGTAATATTCTATCAGCAGGTAGTGAATTTACCATTAGAGCAAAATATTCTAGTGAAAAAAGAGATGTTGCATTTTCTGATGAGTTTAATTTTTCTAATTGTTCCTTGCCAAGAGATAAATCGACACTGTTTTGATTATCACCTTCACAAACTAATCTAAAACTATCTTTAGTGGTCGATAGTGCTATGTGATCTGAAACAGTTTTTGAGGCTTTCAAACCTTGGCCTATTTCTCCTACAACAACACTTACTGAGGCTGGTAAGTCTAGAGATGGCACTTTTGGATCAGGCATTCCCGAAGTATCCAGCAAAGGCATTGCACGTGTCAAATTTCCTATGTTTACTACTAATCTGTTAAGATCCTCATCTTTCTCTAATTCTACCATGTCATCTTTCCCAGCAACAGTTAACACATTTTTGAACTTATCTATGTCTAACCCCATTTCCATGTCTTTAGATTCATAACTGTCAAATGCTGATTTAGCTAAATTAGTTTCAATCATAGCTACGTGAGAAGGATCTACAGCTTTAATTTGTATTCCATCTTCATTTACATTTAGCTTCGCTTCATCCACGAGAGATCCTACAGTTCCTATAAATTCTTTTAGACTATCCGCTTTAATTCTTGCTTTAAACACTTTGCAACCTCTTTCGTTGATTGGTGGCCGATATTTAACTATTGTTTATGATTATTTAGGAGGCATTAACCTAATATACTTAGCTCCGATAAACATACGTTTTACTCCATGGAGGGAGATTTTGGTAGAGAAAGAATTGAAAAAAGGTACAACAACTTTAGGACTGGTTTGCAAGGATGGCATAGTAATGGCCACTGAAATGAGAGCTACTATGGGTAATCTTATAGGACATAAGACCACACAAAAGCTCTTCAGAATATCTGATAACATGGGTTTGACTGTAGCAGGTCTAGTTGGCGATGCACAAATGCTCGCTAGATGGTTATCTGCAGAAGTAAAATTATATGAGTTAAAGCATGGAAATCAAATGTCTCTTAAGGCAGCTTCAACTTTAATGGCCAATATTATGAATGGTAGAAGATACATGCCTTTCTGGGTGCAATTACTCTTAGGAGGGACAGATTCAGAAGGATCTCATGTTTACTCATTAGATGCAGCAGGAGGTTCAATACCTGATAAATTCCAAACAACAGGCTCAGGTTCTCCATTTGTATATGGTGTTTTAGAAGATCGCTTTAAAGAAAATATGTCTGTTGCAGAAGGTAAAAAATTAGGAGTTAGAGCTTTGACTGCAGCTATGAAAAGAGATTCAGCATCAGGTGATGGAATTTCAATGTGCGTAATCGACTCCACTGGTTTCCAAAAAGTATCCGATAAGGAAATCAAAAAACTTGAAAGTTCTTTGGCAGCTTAAAACCTGACCAATAAAAGCAAGGAGGCCAAAAATGGCCGTAGAAGACGTAGTTAAACTAGTCAAAAAAGTCGCGACGGAAGTCATACCTGATAGCGTAGCCTTTACCGATGTTAAGGTTGAAGCTTCAAATGTTGTTTTATACACTCCAAATGTCGAAATTTTTTCAGAAAATAATGATTTAATCAGAACTCTCGCTCAAAAAGTTCGAAAAAGAATTATAATCAAAGCAGATCCTAGCGTTAGGAAGCCAATAATAGCAGCCAAGCAAAAATTAAATGAAATATTACCCGATGATGCTGAAGTAAATGAAATTCGATTTGATGAAGTAAATGGTGACGTTATAATTGAGGCAGCTAATCCTGGTAGAGCCATTGGTAAACATGGTTCCGTTTTAAATAATGTAAGGCGTGAAATTGGATGGAATCCTATAGTTGTTCGAGCAGCTCCAATGGAATCTCGGACCCTTAAGGACATTCGCAATTACATGCTTGATGAAAAGATAGCTGAAGGCCGGAAGAAGTTTTTGACGAAAGTGGGTAAAAAAGTATTTAGAGATACAATAGAGGGAGAGCAGCATGTTAGGGTGACTGCACTCGGAGGCTATAGGGAAGTAGGAAGATCATGTCACTTGTTAATGACTAAAGATAGTAAGGTTTTGGTAGATTGTGGTTTTAATCCAGGTAACGACAAAGAACCCAGTCCTTTCTTGAGTTCACCTGAAGTAACGCCTTTGGAAGGCATCGATGCTGTTGTTTTAACACATGCACATTTAGATCACTCTGCACTTCTCCCTATGTTGTTTGTTTATGGATATGATGGCCCTATCTATTGCACTGCACCAACTAGAGAATTATCTTCATTATTGCAGAATGATTTTATTAAAATCCAAAATGCAGAAGGTAAAAGAGTTCCATATAATACAGAACACATTCGTCAAGCAATTAGAAATACTATTACTCTAAATTATGGAGAGACTACTGATGTTTCTCCAGATCTTAAATTAACATTCCATAATTCGGGGCATATTCTTGGCTCTGCAGCAGCTCATTTTCATGTTGGTGATGGAGTATACAACTTAGTTTTCTCAGGAGATATTAAATTTGAAAATACCTGGCTTTTTGATAGAGCAGTTAATCATTTTCCACGATTAGAAGGATTAATTATGGAATCGACTTATGGTGGATATAATGACTTTCAGCCTGCGAGAGATGAGGGTACTAGAAATCTTACAGAGATAATTAATCGTACTGTAGAAAAAAGAGGTAAAATCCTTATTCCTGTATTTGCAGTTGGACGGTCTCAAGAAGTGATGCTAGTTTTAGAAAAAGCATTCTCAGAAGGTAAATTGAAGGATACTCCTGTGTATCTTGATGGAATGATATGGGAAGCTACTGCGTTACATTCAGCATATCCTGAATATCTTAACAATAATTTACGAAATAAAATTTATCAAAATCAAGATAATCCTTTCAGATCTGAAATATTTAAAAAGGTTGAAAGTGTAGATATGAGGCAAGAGATTTGTGGAATGGATGAGCCAGCGATAGTTTTAGCTACTTCAGGTATGGTCAATGGAGGTCCTGTAATGGAATACCTTAGACATTGGGCTCCTGAGGCTAACAACACAATGGTCTTTGTAGGATATCAGGCTTCAGGAACTACAGGTCAAAGATTGCAGCAAGGCGCTGATGAAATTCATCTTCATGATAGGGACAAAGGTGGAATGGTGCCAGTTAAGGTTAATATGAATCTTGAAACTTGTGAAGGATTCTCAGGACATAGCGATAAAAGGCAATTAATGCGATATTTAAGAACAATAAGACCTAGGCCAAAGATAGTATTATTGAATCACGGAGATTCTCAGAAATGCGAACAATTTGCGAATGATATAAGACGTAAAGTAAGATTAGATGCTAGAGTTCCGCACAATTTAGAAACAATAAGGTTTATGTAAATATGGAAGAGATAGAGGATAAAATTTTGGAAGCTTTAAAGGAATTAGAGCGTTGGGAAAGTCGTAAGCTAAAGGTGAAGAAACGGTTGGAAAAAGATGAAGCAGATATTTCTGAGTTAGAAAGAATTAATGAGCAAATTCACCATTACCAGAATCTCTTACAAGACATGAAGAGAAAGATGTCTTCTACAGATGTAGCAAGGACATTGTTCCGTTCCAGCAATCAATAATTAATACGTCTTTAGAATTACCTTTACGTGGGTGAGGTGGCAGAGCCCGGCTATGCACACGACTGCAGATCGTGACCACGGGAGTTCGAATCTCTCCCTCACCACCACTTTACATCCTTTCTGGAGCTTTTATTCCCAGTATTGAAAGCCCTTCATTCAAAATTTTCTTTGAGCAAAAGACCAAATTAATCCTGAATTCTAAATTATCGCTGTTGATTACAGGACAGTCTCTGTAAAACTGGTTGAAATTTGAAGATAGAGAATGAATATAGATGGGAATTTTGTGTATTGAAAGATTTTTTACAGATTCTTCAATTATACTAGGCCATTTTGCTAATGTTCTTAATAATTTTATTTCAGTTTCTTGTAGGTTTTTTACTGAGTTTATGTCAGGAATTTTATTCCCATAATTTCTCAGAATTGCAGAGGCTCTAGCATGTGAGTACATGGAGAAAGGTGCGGAATCTCCTTGTAAATTCAAAGCTTCCTCTATATTGAAAGTAAATCCTTTTTCAGCCTGTACCTTCAAGACATTGTACCTTAATGCACCTATTCCAATTTGCTTTGCCAATTCTTCTTTTACAGATTCATCAAGTTTACTGTCAGAAAGTTTTTCGTTTGCTAGTTTCGTAATTTCTTCCATGACATCGTCCAAATAAACGACACGTCCAGCCCTTGTAGACATCTTTCCACCAGGCAAATTAACAAATGAATAAAAGACAGGCTCAGGGGTTTCCGAATTTAATTCTTCTAAAGCAATTTCTAGTAACCTACTTTGCAATTTATGGTCTTCACCAAGTATGTTGATTGCTCTACTGTAGTTTTTAAATTTTTCAATATGGTAAGCTATATCTCTTGTAGTGTATAAACTTAGTCCATTTTCTCTTGTAAAGAAAAACTTTTGATTTCTTCCAGCTATATTTTTATCTTCCAAATCTAAATAATACGCACCTTTCTCTTCTTTGCATAATTTACTTTCTTTTAGTTTTTCAATTACATTTACTACTTTTCCAGTAGCGATTAAATCAGATTCGTGGTAATAATTGTTAGCCTCAGCTCCAAGCTCTTTAAGAGAGTCCTTCATTCCTTTTAACATTTTTTTAGCAGAATCTTTTACATTCTTTAGAGCCGATTTATCTCCACTCTCTATAAGTTCCATTTTTTTGTAAATTTTTTCTTTAACATTAGGATTATTTTTAAGATCGTCAGAGGCTTTACGGTAGCATTCTACTAACCTGTGGTCAACTTTCTCTTCTCCCTTTGTCTCATACTCGGAAAGTCCATATGCCAATGTTGCAGCTTGGCGCCCAGTGTCATTCACATAATACTCAGTGTTCACTCTGTGGCCGTAATAACTTAGTAAACGGGCAATACTGTCACCAATTATAGGATTTCTTGCCCTACCCATATGGAAAGGTCCGGTAGGATTAGCAGACGTGTGTTCAATTAATATGTCTTCAGGTTCAACATTAGAAGTTCCATATTTTGAATCTTTTAATTCATCTATGACGTCATTTGCAAGTATATTCCAGTCGATATCAACATTACAATACCCTTTTACATTTCTAGCAGATATTATTAATTCATTGTCTCTTATTTCTTCACTTATTTCCTCGGAAATTTCGTCAGGACTCTTTTTCAATATTTTTGCGGCCGGGAAACAAATGATTGCAAAATCGCCAATTGGAGAATCTCGGTCTATGGGTAATTTCGGAAATTTCTTTTTTTCTAGTGTAACAGATACTGATTGGATAGCGTTTTCTATTGCCTTACTTACTATCTGACTCACAATTGCGTTGTACTAAATGGGGGTATAAGCTTATCCAATATATCTTGGAACAGATGAAGAAACTTCTGGAGGTGCTTGCTCCCTTACTACTTGAACTTCCTTCTCGAGAGTCTCTGCTTCTTTTAGCAAAGGCTCAGTATCCAATTCAATTGCAAGTAATAGTTCATCAATTGCTTTTATGACATTAGCGGCAGCTCTTGCATCTGGGGCATCTTCGTTAACTTCAGCTAAAAGGCCTAAAACATTCATTCCTCTTATTTTCCCATCATTCAAAATAGCTCCGGTTATCCCTCCAACTGTGCCGTAAGTGAACGGCTCAACCTTAGCTTCTTCAATCCATATACGCGAACCTTCAGTCGAGGTAATTCCATATATTATATTCTCTTTACCATCTTCTTTGGGCCCTGAATTGAATCCCTCTGCGGAAATAACTTTAGTACAACCCTTTTTCTCCGCCCAGTCCATTAATGTTTTTACTAATTCTTTAGTAATTTCAGCAGGCGGTGTAAATTCACTTACACAAACAACAACTTGATTACATGTACCATCATTGCAGACTTGCTCTCCAGCATAAAGTCTCATAGGATTATGGGGAACGCCATCTTTGATTACAGATATGGCCGGAAAATATTTGCTATCTATTACTCCTATTTGCTCTAATTTTAACTCTTTTATCAAGAAATTAGCTACAATAGTTCCTACTAGTCCTACGCTTGGAAATCCATCAATTAAGATTGAGCCCTTTAAATCGTGTTTTCCAATTTCGTGGATTTCTATTGAATTACTCATAAGAGTTCATCAAGATCAGCGTCATCTTCCAAATCAGGAAGATCAGAATCATCATCTAAGAGGTCTCCTAGATCGTCGTCTAAGTCATCATCATCAGAACCGCTGAAATCCTCACTTAAAGAGCCGCTTCCGTCCCCTCCACCAACTACTTTCAGTCTGGTCCAGAGTGAGAAATCAGTAATATCGCTTCTGTTAGCAAAGCGTTTAGCATCGCTTACAGTACGGAATTTACCTAGTACTGGATCACCTTCACCAGGTTCTGCAGGCAACATAACGTACCTCTCTTTGTTAACGATATCTCCGACAAGAAGTCGTACAGCTTTCAACACATCGGGGTTAGATTCTGACATTTTTAACTCCAGTGTCCTATCTGGCGTCGTTTAAATAATTTTACGGTAGCTTATTTGGAAACCAAAGCAGTTAATTAATGCCCTGTTTCATCACAAATATGGATAATCGTAAGTCTCTTGTATTAAGAGGCGTAGCCGAATGCGTTAAGGAAGATGAATTAGATACATTATTATCCTCTAAGGAAAATCCTAGGGCATACATTGGTTTTGAACCTTCAGGTCTTTTGCATGCCGGTTCTTTAGTTCCTATGCTAAAATGCAGGGAGTTAGTTGAAGCAGGTTTCGAAGTTACAATACTTTTAGCCGATTGGCACGGTTACATTAATGACAAGCTTGGTGGAAGTTGGGGTAATTTGAAAGCAGGCGTCGATTATCAAAGACAGATGTTTACAATTTTCTGTCCTGGTGTTAAATTTAGAACAGCTAGTGATTTAGTTGAACAGGAGGGTTATTGGGAAATGGTACTTCGAGTTTCTAAGGCTAGCAGTTTAAAGAGAATGAGAAGGGCTCTTTCCATAATGGGAAGGGATGAGAGAGATGGAGACAGAGACATGTCTAAATTTTTCTATCCTGCCATGCAAGCTACTGACATTTATGCATTAGACGCGGATTTAGCTTTAGGAGGGATGGATCAGCGTCACGCCCATATGCTTGCGAGAGATGCAGCTGAAAAATTAAAACTTGCGAAACCAGTTGCATTACACACACCTCTTTTAGGATCATTATCAGGTCCAGGAAGGATGGATACAGATGTTAAAATGTCAAAATCAGACCCTAGTGGAACTTTATTAGTTCATGATAGCCTAAAAGTATTGACCAAAAAATTATCTAAAGCTTATTGCCCTTTAGAGAGGGAAGGTAATCCAGTTCTTGATATTTGGCAGCACTTACTTGAACCAGCAATAGGCGAGATTGTAATAGAGAGGCCTGAAAAATTTGGAGGAAATTTAGAATTTAATTCTTATTTAGAACTTGAAAAATCTTATCTTTCAGGTTCATTGCATCCTTTGGATTTGAAAAATGGAACGGCTTCAGCACTTTTCAATTTGGTAAAGCCAATGCAGGAAGCTTGTCATGACAATTCAGAATATTACGATACTTTGGTATCAGCAATAAATTAATTTTGGAGGCATTTTTTTAGTTTTTAGATTAAATTCTCCAAATGGAGGAATTATAGAGATCATTAGACCAATCCAAACTTTCATTTCTTTGAGATTAATATTTCTATAATTATCAGGTAAAGTTTGGAATAATTCGGGGAGTTGTCTCATTAGTCTTTGAGCTGCTTTTGTATTACCCGTTTGAATATGAACTGCAAGAGCGTCTGCTTGGGCTAAGGTTTGTACTGTGTCTTTTTCATTACGATTGTCTAATTCCAACCAAAGGTCTTCAAAAAGTTCGTGAGCTTCTAGATATTCTTCAGCATTGTGTTCATCTATTGCTTTCTTCCATATTTCACCATTTTCCATTATTGCCAGCGATGATATGCAGGATGTCCTTCCTTAACTGCAACAAATAAGCCCCTGCCTGTTGCACATGTTTTTCCTTCAGCTTTTAATTCAATAATGATTTCAGCTCTGTCTTTTTGCAAAGCTAAAACTCTACTATTCAATTTTAGTTTCTTTCCAAAAGGTGTCGGTCGCTTTAATTTAATTTCATATTGTGCAGTTACGGTACATTGTGGTTTTTTCCAACCGTTTTTATCCATAATTGCAATTGCAGCAGTCCAATTACCATGACAGTCTATTAATGAACCAATAATACCTCCGTTTATTACTCCTGGAAAAGCTTGATGTTTTTCTTTACATTCATACTTAGCTATAAGGCCGTCATTTGAACGATAAGATTTGAGCCGTAAACCTTCATTATTTGAAGGACCACAACCAAAGCAGATAGAATTTGGAGCGAATTCATCTTGAACTGGGTTTCCATTTAAAATGAAATCGGATTCAGTATTCTTAGATTGAATTTGTATATATTCATCGGCTGAAGGACTACAGGTCGAACAATTATGATTTGAATTGGAGGACTCCTCAACTGAATGTTTATTCATGATAATTCCTTAATCTGCCCTTCGATTAAATTTATTGCATAATTTAGCATATTTTCATCAAATGCAAATTTGGCACCTGCAGCTTGAAAGAGTTCTGGTAATGTTGCATTTCCTCCTTTGCTTAGTGCATATCTATATTTCTCTACGGCATCCTTTTGATTCTTCAATGCATTTCCCCAAACTTGTATGGCACCCAATTGTGCCATTCCATATTCAACATAGTAAAATGGAACGTGAAATATGTGCAATTTATTATGCCAGCCGGTGGCAATCACTTCTTTGAATTCACCAGAATCTAAATCATCAAATGTTTGAAATCGCTTCCACAGCCTTGTCCATTCGGCATCACAATTTTCGGGATTCATGGCATCTTCTGGATTCGTATATGCCCAGTGCTGAAATCCATCTACTACAGCCATGTAAGGCCAAAACATTATCACTTTTTCTAGGTGTTCAATTCTTGCTCGATTAGCTTCATCAGAACTGTAAAATCCGCCATTTTCACTTGTAATGTAAGGTGCAGCCAATAATTCCATTGACATAGAGGCAACCTCTGCAAATTCCATCCCTACTTCTCTTTGTGCTGAATAGGGTAACTTATCAGATTCAAATACATGGAAAGCGTGCCCGCCTTCGTGAAGCATGGTTTGGACATCGCTGTGTGTTCCTACTGCATTCATAAGTATAAAAGGCAATCTTCTATGGTAGTATTCAGTACAATAGCCTCCAGGAGCTTTTCCTTTTCTATTTGCAAGATCCAATAATTTCTGTTCTCTCATTATTTTGAAATGGTTTCCCAAGTCTTCATCAACAGCTTTGAAAATATTATGGCATTTTTCTTCTAATTCCGATGCATCTTCAAATGGCTCCAAAGGTGCTCTATTGAGAGTATCTACACTCAAATCCCATGGCTTAAGTACGTCTAAACCTAGTTGTTCTTTACGAGTATTTATTAATTGATCAACAAAAGGTTTGATTACTTTTTCTATTCCTGAATGGAAATCTAAACAATCATCTGGCGTATAATCAAATCTCTGTAGATATTCCCATCTCCATGATCTGTAATTATCATATCCTGCGTTTTTTGCAATTTGAATTCTTACTTCCAGAATTTTCTGCCAAATTTTATTAATTTTATCTCTGTCTTTTAATCTTCTTTCTGCGGCCAATCTCCATGCCTTTTCACGTTTTTCTCTGTTAGTTCCTAATAGTACAGGTGATAATTGAGTAATAGTTATTTCTTCGCCTTCCCAGTCTACAGTTTGCGCTCCAATTATTGCATCATATTCTTTAGATAATTTACTATCTTTTGTCATTAATGGTAAATTTTTTTCACAAAATAATTCAACTTCACTCTTAATAGCCTTCATTGGAATCTCAAAGTTATCTGGTGTGATTCCAGATCCAAGTAACTTCTTCTTTAAATCTTGATTTTTTTTACTTGCCTTTTCACTAATATCTTCTAAAAAAGTATTGAATCGCTTCTTTGCATCCTCATCAGTTGTATCGACTGTTGTAGAAACATAAACGTCAGTTCCTACCTCACCAATCATTTCACTAAAGTCAGACCAATACTTCATCCAAGATTCAATATTATCTGAATTTATTTCTTGGTTTAGTAAATGCTCAAAAAATGGTTCATAATTATTCCATTTCCAATCTTGCATTTCGTTACTATTTTTAGGAAGCTTTAACGACATAGTAAACCATGCGCAGTGCTATATTTAACAAACAGTTTGGGAGCTATGGGGTTAGTAATAGTTAATTTAGTTTTATGACCTTAAAAGTATTTGGCCCAACACTAACTTCGTCCCCTTCCTTAGTGCCTTCTAGTGCTTTTGCTATAGGATTAGTTAAAGGCAATTTACCTGTTTTTGGATCAGCTTGATCAGGGTTCACTAGTTGGAAATTATGTTCAGTTTCCTTTGCTAAATTCTTAACTATTATACTTGTACCTATTGTTGCGATAGCAGCTTCTGCACTTGGTTCAGCAGTCTCTTCAGTTTCAGATGTAGCTTTTTCAATAGTTCCTAAACGAGCTTCTTTGATTTTAGCTTCTAAATCTTGGTTCTGTTCAGCTAAATTATCAGCCTCTTCTTTCATCTCTCTAGACTCTTCATTAGCTTTAGGAGTTTCTATTTCCATAGCTTTTATTTTACGCTCAGTTTCTTCTTCACTTCCTATTGTAGCGCCTTGTAAAAATTCTAAATCTTCTTTTAATTTTTCATGTTCAGTTTTCTCAGTTTCCAATAGTCTCTCAGCTTTATTTCGATCGTCCATTGCTATATTCAATTCTTCTTTTGCAGCGTCAAATTGTTTCTTCAAACTTTCCATTACTTTACTTACTTGCTCAGATGCTTTTTCTAGAGATCGTAATTCTTTTTCGGTTTTCTTTTTACGGTTAGTTTCTTCTTTCAAGTCACTTTCAATACCACTGTTAGTTTCCCTCTGATCTCCAACTTGCTCTTGCAGTTCTTTCAAAGAATCAGTAAGCTCTACAATTTCACCTTCTTTTGATCTATATTTTTCAGTATCTTGTTGTAATTCCACAATAGTCTCTCTTTCCAAATCAAGTTCACTTAGAGTTACAGCAGCCTTTTCACGAGCGCTTGCTAAATCTTTTTTTGCTTTTTCTAATCCAGTAGTTAGTGTTGTGAATTTGTCGTTAATTCTCTTTTTGTTTTTCTCCATGAGTTTCACTTCCCTGTCCAAGTCTTTTCTTCTTTGTGCTGCTTCTTTACGTTCAGAATCTGCAGCTTTCTCCCTTTCATTTGCCTCCAATGTTTGTTGCTCATATTCCATTATTTCTTTTTCTAGATTATTTTTTTCATCAACTGTTTTATCGTAAGAAGCTTTCACAGAATCATATGATTCTAATGCGTTAATTGTATCTGGTTTTTCTACTTTAAGTTTCTTCTCAGCTTTTAGTGCTCTCTCGTCAGCTTCCTCACTCATTTTTCTAAGTGAGCTGATTTCTCGCGTCATTCTGTCACTGAGGCGCATGTCATTCTCATGTTTGCCTCTTAAATCTTCAATTTCTTTTTCCAAATTCGTTTTTGCAGCTAAATCATCATTTAATTCTTTTTCAGCCATTCTGGCTCTTTTCTCAACTTCAGAAGTAGCTATTCTAGCGGTCTTCAATTTATTATCCAAAGAATTGTTGAGAGTTTCTACACTTTGATTTAGTGCAGTAAGTCTGTCGAGCTCATGATCTAAATCCTCAATACCCTGATAATCAATTTCCTCAGCAGTGTTTCTTACTTCCTCGATTCTTCTTTCAGCATCCTTCAATTTTTGTTCAGTTTCATCAAATTCACTTAATAGTTCTTTATTCTTTTCAACTTCTCCGTCTTGTATTTTTTGTTGCCTTTCAATGAGATCTTGCCTTTTTAGAATAGCTTGCCATTCTTCATCGATACTACCTAAAATATATAGCGTACCTCCTCCAGTAATCAGAGAACCTAAAATTACAACAAAAAAGCCTATCCCAGGTCCCCATTCAATAGGATTGACTCTTGAACTTAGTAAATCAGCTTCTCCCTGTTCAAGAGAGCCAACATATTCTAAGCAAGCATCACCACCGTAGAAAGTTAAAAATCCAGGCTGTCCAATACACCCTAAAACTTGCTCTTCTCCTAATTCACTGTTAATAGTGGCTTCATCTCTAACAAGGGCTTCAGTCCAACCCATGTAAAACATTGATCCGGTTGCAAGACCTAAAATCAAAACAAGTAGCGCAGAATATTTTAGATTGCTAAGTGACTTTCTAAGGTTCTTTTTATGTAAGCTATTGATTGAATCTCTAGCCATGTATGCCACACCCAATGCCAAAATAGCAGTTCCATAGGCTAATCTAGTCACATTTTGAAGCACACTAGATTTTTCGGTACAAGATCCGCAATTTGCACTATCATAATTTTGTTTATCAGTTTGCCCGTCTTCGTATTGTATGTAATAACTGGAATGAAAACTATATTCAAAAGTTTTTATTTCAGTACCATTTTCAGGATTGCCTGGATTAATTATATCTTGCTTGGTTCCACTTATTTCAAACCATTCGCCGTATTCTCCAGTACTGTGTATAGAAATGAGAACACACAAAAATGTCACTATTGCTACTGCCTGAATCTGCTGCAGTTCTTCTTTCATGGGGATAGGTTTTTGTCTGAGGTTCTATTTAAAGTTTATTTTTTTCTCCTCTCAGAGCTCTTGTTTTACCTAGTCCTTTTTTTTCAGATAACATTTTAACCCATCATTCTGTAAACAATTGATGAAGGTCTGTCCAGTCTGTCAATATGAGGAGGAAGATGATGCAGAATCTGCATGTGCTATTTGTGGTTCAGACTTAGAAAACTCAGAGGCCGGATCTCAAGACAGCCCAACTGAAGAGTTACCTTCTGAAGACCCTTCTGTCGACGATAAAATTGAAGAATCTGAAGAGGAAGAAACTGAAACTAAAGATTTAACAGACGAAGAAAAAGAAATAGAAGAAGCATTAGCAGGAACTGAAATACCTGCAGAATCAGATTCATCAAATCGATTTGATTTCAGTAAGTATCTGTCTTTTATTGGCGACTTTGGAAAAGTTACAAGTAAATTCACATCTACGCTTGATAGGTTCTTCAAAAAAGATGGAAAATTAACTTATGTGGGACCTCTCGTGGCTCTTTTTGTTGCTATTTTAATTTTTTTCAGTGTTCTTGGAGTGACTGCGATGACAGTCCCAAGAGGCTTAGATGTTAATGGTGATGGAGAACCAATTTATGCCCAAAATGGTCCGCCTTATGATTCAGAGGCCACACCTACTT
>MDTB01132167.1_pt1 | contig 19964 bp, 21 predicted proteins | sample 811161 | NCBI WGS metagenome assembly MDTB01 (sample SAMN05326650, study PRJNA326480) | marine metagenome | isolation source: seawater | place: Mediterranean Sea | collected 2009 | reverse complement strand
TATCACTCTACCAGCCGCTTCGAGTACCACCAGCATGGAGCAAACTTCCTCTGGGGTCAATCCACTTTTTTGTATAATTTCGTCAATTGAGATGGGGTCATATTCGATAAGTTCAAGTAGCGATTTAGCATATTGATCTAAATTTCGGTTTTCTGATGAATAGTTGTGTTGCCTGCAAGACCCAGTCATGTCGCTAAATTCAGCAATGATATCCTCAACGCCAGTGATCAGTTTGGCGCCCTGTTGAATTAGACGGTGACAGCCTTGGGTGAGTGGGTTGTTGATTGCACCAGGCACGCAGAACACTTCCCGTCCCTGCTCCAATGCGTGTCTGGCCGTGATCAGGCTACCGCTTCTAGCCGCTGCCTCCACCACTACGGTGCCAAATGCTAGGCCGCTAATAATCCGATTACGTTGCGGAAAGTGTTGAGCCAGTGGTCTGCTGGCTGGGGGGTATTCAGATATCAGAGCACCGCGCTGGCGGATGTCTTGTGCAAGCAGCGAATGTGCCTTTGGATAAACACTATCCAAGCCATTCGCGAGCACAGCAATAGTGGTGCCCTGAGATTGTATAACCGCGCGGTGGGCCGCCGCATCAATCCCATAAGCGAGCCCGCTGAAGATGCAAAACCCGATATCGGCAGCTTGCTGCGCCAGTACCGTGGCAGTGCTCTGGCCAACACGAGTACATCTGCGACTGCCAACAAAAGCCAGTCTGGGCGTGTGCAGGAGCGCGTTTGTATCGCCGACAACATACAGCAAGGCTGGTGCATCAGGGCAGGTTTTTAAGAGACTTGGATAGAGCGGATTATTTTGCGTGACGATATGATGATCTGATTTTTGCGCCAGCCAATCCAGAGACACCTGCACACAGATATCATTGGCACGCGCGAGTGCTTCGATCACGCCAGCAGAAAAACCATGTTTGATTAATTGCTGCTTAGGTGCGTTTAAAATAGCGTCAGGATAATGGAAAAATTGCTTAAGTAAACGGTTGCATAATAGTGACCCAATCCCACGCGTCTGTTGCAGGCGTAACCAATCTTCGACTCGGTCAGTAGCATGCATCGATAATCTCCTGCCATGGATGACCTGCAACATAACCTGCCTGCATGATTACACCCAGCGCGGATGCACACACGCGCGCGTTATGCGTACAGATGCTGAGTGTTAGCCTGCAGAGATAAGGTCACCGACGCTGATGGGACGATTGGTATCCAGAATCAGCAAATAGCTGAGTTCATCAAACGCTTTAAAAATCATTGCACTGCCAATGCTTTGATCGGGCAGTTGCTGCTCATTTTTAAGTACACCACGCTTTTGCAGCGCAACAATATGCCCTGCTCGAAGTCCTTGCGCCCGGCCTGCGTTAGACACCACCACCTGGTAATTGCCAACTTGAGAGAGAGCTTCAAACAGCGCGATGACCTGTGCAGATAGGTCGATGTCAGCATGTTGAATGGTCAGGTCGGGTGCTGAGTGAGTTGGCGAAGCAAGCAAACGATCCCCGGGCCTGACCTCACGCTTGGTGTTAATCAGGGTGACGCGCGCAGGAACTGCCGAGTGGGTCACCACCGCCTGGCCAATGTGAATGGCCTGTTGGCCTAGTACTTGACCGTTATCCGGATCGCGCAACATGGCACCTGCACGGTATATGGAATAGGTCTGATTGAGTACCATGACGGTGTTGTTGGTGACGTAGACTGAGTCACCGTGCGCGTACATAAGTCGATTGTCAGCTGAGCCGATGATAGTGGCGGCATGCTGGAACTGATCACTCGCAGTCAGGAGTGGTTTGGTCAAAAATTCTCTAATGGCCGCCATAGGGATCAGGCTCTGGTCAGCATTGATATGCTCAGCGTGACCTCCCGTTGACGAGGGGTACAGGGTCAAATAGGGTTGGCCTTGATCGATAAGCAAACGAATTTCATCACCGGGATAGATCAGGTGGGGATTATCAATGCTTGGGTTGGCCCGCCAGATATTTGGCCATAACCATGGATCTTCGAGGAAAACAGCCGATATATCCCATAACGTGTCGCCTTTTTTCACGATATAGCTGTCTGGTGTATTGTTATTTAAGATCGGAATGGAGGCCGCACCCACCAGCGGACTGGTGAGCAGGCTAATTATTAGCAAGCTGGCGCTGATCAGGCTTCGTTTAGTCATAAGAACTCTGCACAATGGTTGGCGATGGTTTAAAATATGTTCCAGCCACTGGGCGATGGGGATCGTGAAGTGGCGATATTGCATTTAATTTGACCAAGAATTTAGATAACTCAATGGCTCTACTCGAAATACTACACTTTCCAGATTCGCGATTAAGGCTTAAAGCTCAGCCAGTGTCACAAGTGGACGATAATGTGCGACAGATGGTTACTGACATGCTGGAAACTATGTATGAAGCACCTGGAATTGGTCTGGCTGCGACGCAGGTCAATATTCAACTGCAGATTATTGTGCTTGATGTTTCTGAGCAGAAAGATCAACCGCTGTGTTTAATCAATCCCGAAATTCTGGCTGCCGAGGGCAGTGAGGAGATGCAGGAAGGCTGTTTATCCATACCAGGCTACTATGAGAATGTGACGCGTGCGGAAAAGATCAAAGTGCGCGCATTGAATGCTGCAGGCGAGACCTTTGAGTTAGAGGCTGACGATTTGCTGGCAGTCTGTATCCAGCATGAGATGGATCATCTGGCAGGTAAATTATTTGTTGATTATTTATCGCCACTCAAACGACAGAGAATCAAGAGCAAATTGCTCAAAATGGAAAAGACCGGTGAGTTGCCACCCTCACAATCTCTATCAGGTGGTCGCTAGCCAACGCCAGTTCAGATTATGACAACACCCTTACGTATCGCTTATGCAGGCACGCCAGAGTTTGCAGTGCCAGCATTGCAACGTATTGCTGCCAGTAGCAATCAATTAATGTGTGTCATCACTCAGCCTGATCGTCCATCGGGACGCGGGCGCAAACTTGCTGAAAGCGCGGTAAAAGCAGCTGCTAAACACACCCAGACTGCAATATTCCAGCCAGAAAATATTAATCATCCTAACAGCTTGGAATATTTAGCATCCCTACAATTAGATGTCATGGTGGTGGCGGCGTACGGTCAGTTGTTCAAGCAGGAATTATTATCTTTGCCAGGCTTAGGTTGCATCAATATTCATGCCTCTTTATTGCCGCGCTGGCGCGGTGCATCACCCATCCAACATGCGATTTTGCATGGCGATGAAAGCAGCGGGGTGACCATCATGCAAATGGCGCAAGCGATGGATGCCGGCGATATCTGGATGCAGCAGAGTTGTGCTATTGATGCCCAGGATACCGCTCAGAGTTTGCATGACCGTTTGGCGATAGCAGGTGCGGAATTGATCCTACCTGCGCTGGCACGCGTTGCCAGTCACGACTATCAGGCACATGCTCAGGCAAGCGCAGCGGTCAGCTACTGTTCGAAATTACACAAGACCGACGGCCTGATTGACTGGTCTCAACCAGGCCAGGCAATTGATCGTCAGATTCGGGCATTTTTTCCATGGCCACGTGCGTATACTTTCCTGACCGGTAAGCGCTTGGGGATACTATCGGCGCAGTTGGTTGAACAAGAACAGACGTATCAGCGTGCTGGTGAGATCATTGCTACCGACAAACTCGGTGTCGATGTAGCAACCCCCAAAGGCGTCATCAGATTACAACGTTTGGTGCCAGAGGGAGGTCGGGCCGTGAGTGCGTATGAATTTAGTCATGCACATTCGCTGCTGGGTGCAGTGCTGGGGGACCAGCCGTGAAGCCTGTACCTTTGAGGCCACGACTGTGGCGAGAGTGTATCTGCCTACTCATGTGTGTGCTGTTTGCCAGTCACTCGCAGGCGGACAGTTTTATCACCATAGAGAATCTGACGACAGAAAAACAGGAACAATCTATTCAGGTTAATTGTGAAGTCACTTACCGTCTGGATGAAAAGGTCAAACAAGCGCTGGCGAATGGCATCATGATGACTTTCATCACAGACTTGGAGCTGCTGGAGAGGACATCTAACTGGTTTGATCAAGTGCGGGCCAGTTACCAGACAGAATTTACTATTAAGTATCATGCGCTAAGTAAGCAGTTCGTATTGAGTATCAACAACCTCGAGCGCAGTTACCCTGACCTCTTTTCAGTGTTTTATCAACAGACTCAATTATGTGATTTCAGGATGGGGCCGATAGATCATATTCAACTCAACGCAGCTATTTATTTGCGCGCGCGGATCAGGTTATCAACCGAGGACTTACCTTTGCCACTGAGAATAAAAAGTTACTTATCAGATGACTGGCGACCCTCCTCAGGGTGGACGATATGGTCACTCTAAAGCGTAAGAGTATCTCTGGACGCTGGCTGTTATTGGCATTATTTGCAGCTTTAGTTGCGGCAATATTATTAATGGCTGATGCCACTCAGAGTGTCTCCTACTTTGGTCGCTTACATAACTGGTTGCTGCCTATCAACACTTTGTTGCTGGTTATTTTTGTCGCCTTAATTATTCGTAATATCAGTTCACTTGTAACACGCTTGAGGAATCGAGATCCCGGCTCAAAACTGACATTACGCCTAGTGCTGTTATTTGTGCTGACAGCTAGTATGCCGGTATTCATTGTGTATACATTCTCGATATGGTTGCTAGAACGTGGTGTTGATAGTTGGTTTGATGTCAAAGTGGAGAGTGCTCTCCAGGACGCCGTTGATCTCTCACGCGCCTCACTTGATTTGCATATTCGAACATTACGCCAACAGGTAGAGCCGAAGATTGAACAACTTGCTGATGTCGAGCAGTTCAATGCCACGCTGATTATTAATGAGCTGTTAATGACCACCGAGGTTGCAGAAGTGGCTTTGTTTGATGAAGGTAATCGGATGATCGCCTCTGGCAATAGTGAGCCGACCGCGACAGTCCCTGAATTGCCGGGCGAAAGCGTGCTCCAGCTGGTTAATCAAGGCGAGCGATATATTGCAGTAGAACCTACTTCTGAGGCCAGTTTACAGATACGTATGGTGTACCCAATTGCGTCCCAGATTCCTACCGGTGGTACCCGCTTTGTGCAGTTTTTATATCCAGTATCCGATCGTATCGGTGGTTTGGCCAATAACGTACAGAATGCATTTGGCCAATACAATGAGCTGATATATCTACGCACGCCACTGAAGCAGAACTTTATTTTAATTCTCACTCTGGTGCTGGCACTGGGTGCTTTATTTGCTGTGTTTGCTGCTTTTTATTGGTCGCGTGTACTGGTCTCGCCGATTCAGGAGTTAGCCGAGGGCACCAAGGCAGTGGCGGCGGGTGAATACAAGAAAAAACTGATTGTGCCTAGGGATGACGATTTAGGCATGCTAGTCGTCTCATTCAATCGCATGACCGAGCGCTTAACAGTGGCACGGGATACAGCAATTATTAACCAGCGCATTATTGAGAATCAGCGCACTTACTTGCAAACCATTCTGGAATATCTATCGTCCGGTGTGATCAGCCTAGACAGTGCGTATAACTTGAAAACTAGTAATGCTGCTGCCAGTCAGGTGCTGGATGTGAATCTCAATGAATTTCACGGCAAACAATTCACCCGCCTGGGATTCAAGCATGCTTTTCTGAAAGATTTTTGCGCAACTCTAGAGAGTAAAATAAAAAGCACTGAGCAAGACTGGCAATTGGAGATTGAGCTGTTCACGCCACAGGGAACAAAAACAATCTTATGCAAAAGCGTGAGCTTACCCAGTGCGATTGAGTCACAACGTGGCAGTATCATAGTGGTCGACGATGTGACTGCGTTGCTCCAAGCTCAGCGTGATTCGGCATGGGGCGAGGTCGCCAGACGACTTGCTCATGAAATCAAAAATCCACTGACACCGATACAATTATCGGCAGAAAGATTACGCAGGAAATTAATGCCTGCGCTGCAGGATGAGCAGTCCGAACTAGTTGATCGCGCCACTAACACGATTGTTCAGCAGGTTGAATCCATGAAGTTGATGGTCAACGACTTCTCGGAATATGCGCGCATGCCGACTATGGAGCCTCAGCCATTAGATATCAACAATCTAGTGACAGATATTGTGGAACTATATAAAGGTGATCGTGAACATATCCAGATACGCCTGCAGCTGCACGAGGAGCCGCTGAGTATCCGGGGTGATTCTGTGCGTTTGCGGCAGGTGATGCACAATCTGATCAAGAACGCGATAGAGGCAATGCCAGATGGAGAGATTAGTCTGCTAGTGATTAATACTTTCATCGATACCTCAGGCCACAGTAAATATGCAGGGATAAAGATTATAGATAACGGGCCTGGTGTCGCGAATCATTTAATCGCGCGTATTTTTGATCCGTACATGACCACCAAGGTTAAAGGCAATGGCTTGGGTTTAGCCATCGTAAAAAAAATAATAGAGGAGCATAATGGCGCTATCAGAATAGAGAACAGTGAGGACCAAGGTGCCACAGTCAGTATGCGCTTCCCTCTCCATAGTCAGACGAGTAAACATCCTACGCATATCGGAGCCGTACATTAATGCCTGCTGAACGCATACTTGTGGTCGATGACGAACCGGATATCTGTGCGCTAGTCAGTGATATTTTGACTGATGAAGGCTATCAGGTGAATGCTGCAGAGACGGCTGATATGGCCAGACAGCAGGTGCAAGCGAACGACTATGATTGTGTGTTGCTGGATATTTGGATGCCCGGTGAGGATGGTATTACGCTGCTCAAAGACTGGAAGGAACAGCGTACCTTGCATTGCCCTATTATCATGATGTCAGGCCATGGCACAGTCGAAACTGCCGTGGAAGCGACGCGTTTAGGTGCCTTTAGTTTTGTTGAAAAGCCACTCACTACCGCCAAGTTAATTAGTACTATTCGTACTGCCCTGGATGTGCATCAGCAAGTTAAACCGTTGAACGTGCAAAATCATGAGCAACCAGTGGGTAACAGTGCCTTGATGCAGCGCTTGCTGGAGGTATGTGCTCGCAGTGCACGTACCAACGATCATCTCATTGCAGTAGGTGAGGAAGGTACAGGTCGGCAGACCATACTGCGCTATATCCACAACCTCAGTGAGCGTCACTCTGCAGCCTTCATCCTGATGGATATGAGTCCCTTGTTCGCGACCAATCTGAATGATGACGATTGGTCGAAGTTCAACACTGGGTTTGTAGATGCGATCAAGCAGGCGCAAGGTGGCACAATCTGCATGCCTGATATTCATAACATTGATATGACTCTGCAAAAGCGCGTGTGCGAGTTACTCAAGCAACTGGTTGCGCTAAAAATGTTTGAACGCTTCAATGTGAGGTTTTGTAGCAGCGTGATAAGTAGTCGGGAAAATGATCATTTGCCTGAACTAAAGAAAATCTTTGCGCTTACTGTGTTGCATGTGCCGGCCCTAAGGGATCACACCGAAGATATACCCGAGTTAGTCAATCACCTCATAGATACCTTTTCAGCGCATGAAAACTACCCCTACAGCAAGTGTTCTATCGCTGCTCAGAACGCACTGCTACATTACCAGTGGCCAGGCAATATCAGCGAGCTTAAGCTGATTATTAAACAGCTGTTGTTGACCACCTCAGAGGGTGAAATATCGGTCGATGATGTGGCCAGTATTTTACCGCCAGCTAACGATCAGCTGGGACAGGCAAATGCAAACATTGAGCACATGTATGAATTGCCTCTGCGTGAGGCACGTGAGATGTTCGAAAAAGAGTATTTGCAATATCAGCTGGAAAAAGTGAATGGTAGCGTCAGCAAGTTAGCTGACCGAGTCGGCATGGAAAGAACGCACTTATACAGAAAATTACGGGCTCTGGGTATAGGCGCAAAAGACTCAACCTAACACCCTTAATCAGAAACCATAACAACAATGAAAATAATTATTTTAGGTGCGGGCCAAGTGGGTGGATCGCTGGCATTAAGTTTAGCCAACGAATCCAATGATATTACGCTGGTTGATAGTGATCCAGGTGTTTTGCATGAGATACAGGATCGAGCAGATCTAAGAACAGTTATTGGTCATGCTGCACACCCCAGCGTATTGGAACAGGCCGGTGCACGTGATGCCAGTATGGTAGTGGCATTAACCAATAGTGATGAGACTAATATGGTTGCCTGTCAAGTAGCCTATACCTTGTTCCACACGCCAACAAAGATTGCGCGCGTGCGGACCACAGATTACCTCGACTATGAAGACTTATTCGTGCAAGAAGCCTTACCGGTCGATGTGTTGATCAGTCCTGAGTATCTGGTATCCACTTATGTTGAAAATCTGATCGAACATCCAGGCGCATTACAAGTATTAAATTTTGCCGGCGGCAAAGTAAAACTGGTGGCCGTAGCGCTGAATGCAAAAAGCATGTTACGCGGTAAGCGAATTAGCGCCATTTTTGATGATATGAAAGACATGGATACTACATTAGTGGCCATGTATCGAGACCATAAGCTACTCACGATAGAACAGGATGTGGAGTTGGAAGCCGGGGATGAACTTTTTTTCATTGCCTCTGCAGCTAAGGCAAAAAGTATCACCACCATGCTGCAAGGTTTAGATAAACCAAATCGACGAGTGATCATTGCTGGTGGAGGAAATATTGGCCTGCAGTTAGCTCAGATCCTTGAACCCCATTATCGCGTCAAGCTGATAGAACGTGACAGTAAGCGCGCTAAATCACTCTCAGAAACACTAGATAAGACCATCGTCTTGCAGGGTGATGCTGCTGATGAGAATCTGCTGATGGAAGAAAATATTGATAGCGTCGACGTATTTCTTGCACTGACCAATGATGATGAGGCAAATATCTTATCCGCTATGTTGGCCAAGCGGTTAGGTGCTCGTAAGACCATGTCATTGATTAATCGACCCAGCTATATCGACTTAGTTGAGAGCGGCATGATCGATATCGCGATTTCACCCCAACATGTCACCATCGGCGCATTGTTAGCGCATATCCGACGCGGTGATGTCGTCGCCGTGCACTCCTTACGCAAGGGTTACGCCGAGGCGATTGAAGCCGTTGCGCATGGCGATCATAAAACTTCTAAGGTGGTTGGGCGCAAGATTAAAGAAATAAAATTACCTGCTAGTGCCAGCATAGGCGCTATTGTGCGCTCGGATGAAGTCATTATTGCCGAACCGGAAACGCTGATTGAATCAGAAGATCATGTCATTATTTATCTCGCTGATAAGCATAAAGTCAGTGATGTTGAACGCCTGTTCCAAGTCAGTGCTACTTTTATATAACAGCATAGACGTTAGCCCATGCAGCCATTTGTAATACTTCGCATTCTTGGTCAGTTACTGATGATATTCAGTATTACTATGTTGCCGGCCCTGTTTGTGGGTGTGAATTATGGTGAGAGCGATAGTATTGATAGTTTCGCCAAAGCGTTTGTAGCCACATTGCTTACCGGCGTCATGCTATGGCTACCCTTCAGAAATTATCAAAGTGATTTACGCCTGCGTGATGGTTTCATTGTAGTGGTCTTATTTTGGACGGTGCTGGGTACGTTTGGCGCCATACCATTTATTTTGTCTGACGCCTTGTCACTGAGTTTTGTCGATAGTTTATTCGAATCGATATCAGGTTTGACGACGACTGGCGCGACCGTGCTCACTAATCTCGATCAGCTGCCTTATTCAATTTTATTTTACCGCCAACAACTGCAGTGGTTGGGTGGTATGGGTATCATTGTGTTAGCTGTGGCAATACTGCCGATGCTGGGTGTAGGCGGCATGCAACTGTATCGTGCTGAAACACCCGGGCCGATTAAGGATAACAAGCTGACACCGCGTATTACCGAAACAGCTAAGGCGCTTTGGTATATTTATTTGTCTCTGACTATCCTGTGTGCCTTGAGCTATTGGGCAGCAGGGATGACGGTTTTTGATGCGATCAGCCATAGTTTTTCAACTATCGCCATTGGTGGCTTCTCAACACATGATCAAAATATGCAATTCTTTGACAGCCGCAGTGTTGAGTGGGTGGCCATAATTTTTATGTTGTTATCGGGGGCTAATTTTGGTCTTCATTTTTTAGTCTGGAGAAATCGCTCCTTGTCCTCTTACTGGCATGATGATGAATTCAGAATGTACGTATCGGTATTATTGATCGCCACTGTGATCGTGTTTGGTGTTGTTCAAACCTACACACTCCACGGTGACGCCTGGCTAGAGAATATTACCCCGGTTGTTTTTCAAGTCGTATCAATCGGTACCACCACGGGGTTCACCTCGGAAAATTTCTCCGTGTGGCCAACTTTTGTCCCCGTCATGCTCATTATGTTGAGTTTCATTGGTGGTTGTGCCGGTTCGACTGGCGGCGGTATGAAGGTAATACGCATGTTGTTGTTATTCAAACAAGGCTTGAGAGAACTGAAGCGTCTGGTCCATCCGAATGCACACTTCGCGGTTAAGGTGGGTAAAAAGCCAGTGGATAATCGTGTGATTGAAGCAGTATGGGGATTTTTGTCAGCTTATATTGGTGTTTTTATTGCTATGTTGTTGCTGCTGCTTGCCAGCGGCATCGATCAAGTGACTGCCTACTCAGCAGTCACCGCTACCCTGAATAATCTCGGTCCTGGTCTGGGCGAAGCGGCTCAAAACTATGCTGGTATTAACACCTTCAGTAAATATGTGCTGTGTCTGGGGATGTTGCTGGGTCGCTTGGAAATATTTACATTATTAGTCATATTTACGCCGGTATTCTGGCGCCGCTGAACGCATATGAGTGTGCTTGAGAACAAGTGGGACAGGGTGCACCGTGATGCCGATTACAGCCAGGTTGTGGCCAGTGATGTGCTCATCCAAAACCGGCATTTATTACCCCGCACCGGTAAGGCAGTTGATCTTGCCTGTGGCTTGGGTGGCAATGCCATCGAGCTGGCCCAAGCTTCCCTGACTACACACGCTTGGGATAGTTCTCAGGTTGCGCTGGCTCAGTTAGATCAACATGCACACGACACGCAGCTCACCATAAAAACACAGCAGAGAGATATCGAGCGCCATCCTCCGGAAGCACATCTATTTGATGTTGTCGTGGTATCACACTTTTTACATCGGCCAACCTTTCCTGCTCTGATCAACAGTCTTAAATCGGGCGGCGTGTTGTATTACCAGACCTTTACAGGTATCAAAGTGAACTCGATAGGCCCCAGTAACCCGGATTATCTGTTGGCTCAAAATGAGTTATTACACTTGTGTTCTGGTCTGCAAATTTTGCATTATCGTGAGGAGGGGCGGCAAGGTAATGAGCGATGTGGCTGGCGTAATCAGGCCATGATAGTGGCAAAAAAACCCTAGTACTCGCGCAATAACTGTAAGATGATATGGCGTTTCTTTTGCGATAAGCGATAGAAAATATCAATCACTTCTCTAAGCTCTGCATCCTCTATGCTGACATAGTCAGCGTCACGCGCTTCGTTGACAGCCGCCTGTTCCATATCACCCTCACCCGTCAGTAACCAATTAGAATTAATCCGGAGGATTTGACTGAGTAAAAATAAATGCTGTGTACTGGGTGCGGCAATACCACGTTCCCAATGACCACAGGCACCACGAGAGAGGTTTAAGCGCTCGGCTAATTTTTCTTGCGATAAACCGCGGTGCTTGCGCGCACTAATGATACGTTCAGCTAGAGAAGACATGAATCAGAGGATAGTCTTGATATCGTGAAAGATGTACGATAATTTAAATAGCAATTTTATAGATATTATAACTATCCATTATGATCAATTTCAGGACTTACATGTGGTCTTTCTCGATTTTTGTACTATTCATTAATCTCTTGGTGTATGGGCTGATCTGGCACTTACAGGCGCGGCCTGATGGCAATAGGGATCATCCCCACGCAACCCATCTGGCACTGCCAGTGTTACACAACATAACGCAGCTAAAAGCTTATCAATACAGGCGCATAACACCGATCAGGATTAACAATTCCGGTGGCGGCAGGCTGAGTCAGTGCACGGCCTCAAATTTGCCAAAAGGCCTAGAAATACGCATCAGCGAGGATCAAGCCACGTGTGAATTGATGGGTATTCCGCATCATTATACGACCACCACTGAGGCTTTGATTATTGCTTTGAATGCAGCAGGCAGCTCATCGATACGGGTGCCCATAACAATCCACATGAATGCTTTTGAATGATAAAGTCTTACTCTGAGAAGTGATATTTTCTCGCGTTATGGTTTCATCAATGGGCGCACGACCTTAGAAATGTAATAAGATATGCAACAAGCTTAATCAATCGCTGCTGCCAGACACACCCAACAAGATGCATTCGTTGGCATTAATCACTTGATCATCAGCCGCTACTTTACTCACCACATGGGATAAGGCCTTGGCTACTCTAAGGTGATTGTTTGCCCGGTGCAGTGCTGTGATCTGGACTAAGCAGGTCTTTTAAATCTGAGTGGAACGACGATGTTATCTCTATATCCTGAAATTACAGCCTACAAACAACATCATTTGGCAGTATCCGAACACCATCAATTATGGGTTGCAGAATACGGTAACCCTGAAGGTATCCCAGCAGTATTTTTACATGGCGGTCCTGGTTCGGGCTGCGAGGCCTATCACCCGCGCTTTTTTGATCCATTACGCTATCGCATTATTTTATTTGATCAGCGTGGCGCCGGCCGATCCACGCCGCATGCCAGCCTACAGGAAAATACCACCGCGCATTTGATTGCAGACATGGAGACCATCCGCGCTGCCCTAGCCATTGATCGCTGGGTGGTGTTCGGGGGGTCGTGGGGCTCAACGCTGGGTCTTGCCTATAGCCAGGCGCACACTGAACGGGTGTTAGGATTGATTTTACGAGGCGTATTTCTATGCCGCGCGCAGGATATCCAGTGGTTTTATCAACATGGTGCCAGTGAAATCTTTCCAGACTATTGGCGCGACTATCAAGCCGTAATTCCGGAACAAGAGCGGCACGATATGGTGAGTGCGTATTATCGGCGTCTCACCAGTGACGATAATGAAGAGCAATTACGTGCTGCTCAAGAGTGGTCGATTTGGGAGGGAAATACCTCAACGCTGCAGCCCAAACAGAGCGTGAGAGCTCATTTTGGTGATCCACAAGTCGCCCTCAGTCTGGCGCGCATTGAGTGTCACTATTTTATGCACGACGCCTACCTGACGGCCAATCAGCTGCTGCAGGATGCGCATAAACTAGCCAGTACACCGGGTTACATTGTGCATGGCCGCTATGATGTGGTTTGCCCAGTTGGCCAAGCCTACAGCTTACATCAGGCCTGGCCACAAGCTAGATTGACCATCGCGCCTAGCAGTGGGCATTCGGCAACTGAGCCAGAAATTGTCGCTGCTTTGGTTCAGGCCACCAACGAACTGGCTGCACGCTTGGCATGATTGGCCTGATTCAGCGAGTAGCCTCTGCAAGTGTGGAGATCGAACAACAGTGTGTGGCTGAAATCGAGGTGGGTATAGTGGCATTGGTCGCTGTGCAGGCGCACGACGATGAGCAGAATGTTCAGCGCTTGCTGAAACGTATGATCAGTTATCGCATATTCCCCGATCCATCAGGCAAGATGAATCTGAGTGTGCAAGACATTGCCGGTGGTGTGCTACTGGTGCCACAATTTACCTTGATTGCTGATACCAGCACTGGTAATCGACCTAGTTTCGGCCACAATGTCAGCGCACAGTTTGGCCAAAAAATGTTCTCCAAATTGCTCGAATTTGCACATAATGAGTATGCTTACGTGCAGCAGGGTCAATTTGGTGCCGATATGCAAGTCGCGTTGCAAAATGATGGTCCCGTGACGTTCTGGTTAGAGGTATAATATGCAGCAAAATTACACAAGCGAAAAATGGTTATGACAGCACGCACGGCTAAAATAGAGCGCAATACCTTAGAAACTCAAATATCAGTTGAATTGAATCTGGACGGTACCGGCCAAGGCGAAGTTGCTACTGGAATTCCATTTCTGGATCACATGTTGGATCAAATTGTTCGCCATGGACAATTCGATATTCAGCTGAAAGCGGTCGGCGATTTGGAGGTGGATGCTCACCACACCGTAGAAGATTCTGGTATCACCCTAGGTCAAGCATTCAAACAGGCGATGGGTGATAAAAAAGGGGTTCGTCGTTACGGGCACGCGTATGTGCCACTGGACGAGGCGCTATCAAGAGTCGTCGTGGATTTTTCAGGCCGTCCTGGCTTGCACTACAATGTTGACTATCCCCGCGCACGTATAGGTGATTTTGATGTTGATTTGGTGATCGAGTTTTTACAAGGCTTTGTTAATCATGCTCATGTCACCCTGCATGTCGATAACCTTAAAGGTACAAATTCCCACCATATCGCTGAAACAATATTCAAGGCGCTGGGAAGAACGTTACGCTATGCCTGTGAGATAGACGAACGCATGACGGATCAGTTGCCATCAACTAAGGGCACGCTCTGAGCACAAGCCTTGTTTAATCTAGTCCACTGACTACGGAAAAAGCGTGAAAAAAATTGCTGTTGTTGACTATGGCATGAGTAATCTTCACTCTGTCACCAGCGCCCTGAAGGCGGTAGCAAATGATCAGCAGGTCATTGAAGTGTGTCAGCGTCCCGAGGATATTGATAATGCTGATCGGATAGTGTTCCCGGGCCAAGGCGCCGCCGCGGATTGCATGCAGCAAATCAGAGCAACCGGGCTAGTCACTGCGCTGCAACAAGCGGCCAGCGAAAAACCATTCCTTGGAATCTGTATGGGCATGCAGGTGCTAATGGAAACAAGTGACGAAAATGGTGGCACCGATTGTTTAGCCATGTTCAAGGGCTCGGTCAAACAGTTTGGCCCAGATATGCCAGCGGCTGATGGTCGTCTCAAGGTACCGCACATGGGCTGGAATCAGATTCGGCAAACTTTGGATCATCCTGTGTGGCACGGGATCGCGCAAGATAGTTATTTTTATTTTGTCCATAGTTACTATGTGGCGCTGGCGCATGCAAAGCAACAAGTGGGCCGCACTCACTATGGCGTGGAATTTACATCAGTGCTAGCTCAAGGTTATGTATTTGCTATGCAATGCCATCCTGAGAAAAGCGCGGACAATGGTTTGCAATTACTGACAAACTTCCTAAACTGGTCAGGTAAGTAAGACTAGCAGTATGCTTGGCTGCCCCATTAAGGTTAAATAAATAATGATTATTATTCCTGCAATAGACATTAAAGATGGACGTTGTGTGCGTTTGCGCCAGGGTCGTATGGACGATGAAACAATATTCGCAGATGATCCAGTTGAGATGGCAGATAAATGGGTGCAGGCTGGCGCGCAACGACTGCATCTGGTTGATCTTGATGGTGCCACTGAGGGTGCTCCACGTAATTTTTCCATCGTTGAAAAAATCGCAGCTAAATATCCAGACTTACCTATTCAGGTGGGTGGCGGCATCCGCGACGAAGATACCGTCGATCAATATTTAGAGTGTGGTGTGCAATATGTCATTATTGGCACCCGAGCGGTCACCGCACCACATTTTGTGAATGACTTATGTTTGGAGTTTCCTGGTCATATCATCATTGGGCTGGATGCCAAGAACGGTAAAGTTGCCATTGATGGCTGGTCCAAGTTATCCCATCATGATGTTATTGATCTTGCTCAGCATTTCGAGGCTGATGGTGTGGCAGCAATCGTATTCACTGATGTCAGTCGTGACGGCATGATGCAAGGTGTGAATGTCGAATCGACGGTTGAATTGGCGGCGAGTATTCATATTCCAGTCATTGCTTCTGGCGGCGTCACCGACCTCAATGACATCAAGCGCTTATGTGCAACTGATGAAGAAGGCATTGTCGGTGTCGTAGTCGGTCGTGCGCTCTACGAGGGGACCATCGACTTGGCTGAAGCGCAGGCGCTGGCAAGTCAACATCAACCTTGATTAGTTGATGCAATGTTAGCTAAACGAATCATTCCCTGCCTTGATGTGGATGCAGGTCGAGTCGTCAAGGGGGTAAAATTTGTCGATATTCGCGATGCCGGTGATCCAGTTGAAATTGCCAAACGTTATGATGCGGAAGGTGCTGATGAAATCACCTTTCTGGATATCACGGCCAGTTCCGATGAGCGCAATACTATGGCACAGGTGGTGGAACAAGTTGCCAGTCAGGTGTTCATACCCCTAACTGTGGGTGGAGGCATTCGTTCAGTTGACGATATTAGACGCCTGCTGAATGCTGGGGCAGATAAGGTGGGTATTAATACTGCCGCGGTAAAGCGGCCTGAGCTAGTGAAACAGGCGGCTGATAAAGTGGGATCGCAATGTATCGTGTTATCCATTGATGCCAAAAAAGTCGCGTCCTCGGAGGTACACCCTCGCTGGGAGATTTTTACTCATGGTGGACGTACACCAACCGGTATTGATGCCGTCGAGTGGGCGATAAAAATGACTGATTATGGTGCCGGTGAATTGTTGCTTACTAGCATGGATCGCGATGGCACTAAAATTGGTTTTGACCTCGAATTAACGCGTACCATCAGTCAAGCCGTTTCAATACCCGTGATTGCTTCAGGTGGCGTGGGCAAGCTGGAACATTTGTGTGAGGGTGTCACTTCTGGCAAGGCCGATGCGGTACTAGCAGCGAGTATTTTTCATTTTGGTGAATACACCATTCAACAGGCAAAAGACGCCATGCGCGCCCACAATATACCTATACGGGTCTAAATTGGAGTCTGCGCTTATGTTATTCTTACCAATCCTGTAATTATGGTTATTGAATGTGTCTAGCCAAGATACCCTAGCAGCCTTGCAACAAGTTCTCGTGAGCAGAAAGACGGCCAGTGCGGACGCCTCGTATGTGGCGAGCCTATACCAAAATGGTCTCGATCATATTTTGAAGAAAGTAGGCGAAGAAGCCAGTGAAGTAATTATCGCAGCTAAGGGTGATGATCAGCAGGCACTGATTAATGAGATGGCAGACTTATGGTTCCATAGTCTAGTTTTATTAATCAATGAAGACTTGTCTTTAGAGCAGGTCACGCAAGAACTGGAGCGTCGATTTGGTCTCTCTGGCCTGGCCGAAAAAGCCAGTCGAAGTCAGTAGACGCAGACAACAATATTGGAGAAACATGATGGGAATTAGTATTTGGCAACTGCTTATTATTCTAGCGATCGTGCTACTGCTGTTTGGTACTAAACGCTTGAAAAACCTCGGCGGTGACTTGGGTGGTGCAATTAAGAATTTTAAGAGTGCGGTAAAGAGTGAAGAGTCAGGCAGCAACAAGTCTTCTGATGATTCAAAAGATAACTGAGCACAGTTCACCTCTGACACCCTATGTTCGACTTTAGTTTCTGGGAACTTGCTATCGTATTGGCAGTGGCGCTGGTGGTTGTGGGCCCTGACAAATTGCCAGTGCTGGCTGCAAAACTGGGGCGATGGGTTGGCAAAATTAGACACATGCTGACTGCGATGCGGTCCGATATTGAGCAGGAGTTAAAAGCTGCAGAGTTGCAAGAAATGCTTGAACAACAACAAGATGAAATATCGCAGCTCAGGAATATTATTAAAGATACTCAACACACAGCCGAACAGGAAATCAATGCAATTAGCAACGATGCAGATGGCTTGAAACAACAAGCCGATATCGAAGTTGCTAAATCGACCTCAGCAGATAAATCCGGGAACTAGATGTGACTGAGTCGGCCAACACACAAGAGAGTCTGGTCTCGCACCTGATTGAATTACGTGATCGCCTGATTAAAGTCCTGCTAGGCATTGGCGTGGTATTGTTAGCGCTGTTCCCGTTTGCCAATCAATTATATTCATTGCTAGCAGAACCATTGCTGGAACACTTGCCAGCACAGAGCACGATGGTAGCGATAGACGTGGCGTCACCTTTTTTGACCCCATTCAAACTGGTCATGCTGTTAGCCGTGGTAATCACTATTCCGTGGATTCTGTATCAACTGTGGGCATTTGTCGCGCCGGGTCTGTATAAGCATGAACGGAGGTGGGTGTTCCCTTTACTGGCCTCCAGCTCGATCCTGTTTTATGTCGGTATGACCTTCGCTTATTTTATTGTTTTCCCTTTGGTGTTTGGCTTCTTTACTGCGGCCACCCCTGAGGGTGTCTCGGTGATGACCGATATCAGCCGCTATCTTGATTTTGTAACCAAGATGTTCATTGCATTCGGGATCGCCTTTGAGGTACCTGTTATCACTTTTGTCCTTGTGATGACAGGTGTGACTAACGTTGAGGCATTAGCCAGGGCGCGCTCGTATGTCATCGTAATGGCATTTGTAGTGGGTATGTTATTAACTCCACCCGATGTGATATCGCAGGTCTTGCTGGCGGTGCCCGTATGGTTGTTATTTGAGTTGGGCCTGGTCATGGCTAAATTGATCAAAGCACCCGCGATCAGCGCGCATGACGATAACCGGTTTAGACCAATGACAGAACAGGAAATGGATCAGGAGCTGGATGAAATCGAGCTGCTAGAGAGTGAACAAAAGACGTCACAAGACACCACAGACAACAATGCCAAGGAATGATAAAAACAGTATGACAGGTCGAGCCATGCTGGTGATACTGGATGGCTTTGGTGTCAATACTCAGGGCGAACATAATGCGATCACGCAAGCGCATACGCCGCGGCTGGATAAATTTTTTGCTGATCACCCATATACCACCTTGCAGGCCTCTGGTGCGGCAGTGGGTTTGCCAGATGGCCAGATGGGTAACTCCGAGGTTGGTCATATCACCATGGGTTGCGGCAATATTATCCATCAAGATTTAGTCATGATTAATGATGCTATTCATGATGGTCGGTTTTTTAAAAATAAGGTCTTGTTAGCGGCAATTAAGCGGGCGCGCAAGAAAGCTCGACCGGTTCATTTACTGGGTTTAGTCTCAGATGGTGGTGTGCACTCTCACATTGAACATCTCAAGGCCCTGCTGGAAATGTGTAAGGTGCATGGTGTCAAACCGGCAGTCCACATGATTACTGACGGTCGTGACACCAGCCCTAATACGGCATTGAGTTATCTAGAGGAGCTTAACCAACCCTTAGAAGAGGCACGCGGTGCCATTCATACTGTTATTGGACGCTATTATGCTATGGATAGGGATCGGCGCTGGGAGCGAACGGAGGCGGCCTTCAAGGCCTTGACTGGTGCCGGCGATGTGACGGTTGAGGACAGTGCCCGGCAAGCCATACGCATGTGCTATAAAAAAGAAATCCTGGACGAATTTATCGTGCCAACTATTATTAAAGGGTGTGATCGTATTCAGGCCGATGATGAGGTGATCTTCTTCAATTTCAGAAATGATCGCCCACGTCAGTTGGGCGCAGCCTTGGCCGAGCAGGATTTTAACGAATTTGAGCGGCATGCTTTCACGCCTATTAACATGTCTACCATGACCGTGTTCCATTCTTCCTTCAACAGCCCCGTGGCGTTTCAGTCCGAGCACCCGACAATCTCATTAGCAGAGGTGGTGAGCAATCGTGGGCTGAAACAATTTCATTGTGCCGAAACAGAGAAATACCCGCATGTGACTTTCTTCATTAATGGCGGTAAGGAAAAGCCCTTTCCCGGTGAAGATCGAATTATGGTGCCCTCACCCAAAGTCGCTACCTATGATTTAAAACCTGAGATGAGTGCCAAACAAGTGACTGATGAAGTGATCGCCTCGGTCGAAGCCGGCGAACATAGTTTAATTATTGTTAACTACGCAAATGGCGATATGGTCGGCCACACGGCCGTGCCGGAAGCCATTATCAAGGCGCTGGAATTCATGGATAAACAAGTTGGTCGTTTATTGGATGCGGCGACCACACAGGGCGTCAATATATTACTCACCTCTGATCATGGTAATTGTGATGAGATGTACGATGCTTTAACGGGTGACCCACATACTCAACACACCACCAATCCGGTGCCTTGTGCGGTACTTGATCACAGTGGTGATGAGATTACC
>MDTB01178806.1_pt1 | contig 19967 bp, 19 predicted proteins | sample 811161 | NCBI WGS metagenome assembly MDTB01 (sample SAMN05326650, study PRJNA326480) | marine metagenome | isolation source: seawater | place: Mediterranean Sea | collected 2009 | reverse complement strand
CGCAGATAACCACCAAGTTTGCCACAAACCAAAGCTAGATTGGTTTATCATAAAAATGCTAAAAGTTGTTCCTGATAAAAGTGCTGCTTTAAATTTAGTTATATTTTTTTCAAAAATTATTCTTTTCCATAAACTTATAATTAAAACTACATACAAAAATATACCCACTAATCCTAATTCCAACCATATCTGCAATGCATTATTATGTGGATGCAAAGGAATAGCAGAATAATAGTAGTCTAAGCCTATCAATTCAGTCTTCTCTTTATCATCTATCATACCATCTGCATTTTTATCGAAAGTAAATTGTTTAAGATTAACTTTAGTTGTTTCACCTATTTTTCTAGAACTATAAATGCCCTTACCTAGAAAGAAATCTTCGTATATTTGTTCAGAGGTAAAGCTCCATATAAGTAGTCTGTGAGAAATCTTTCCCAACAAATTATTTAAAAATAACCTGGACCTTAAATCCAAATATTCATTATCTAAATTAATTAAAGGCTTTATCTTGTAGGCATCTAATTTATTATTTATTTCACGCGACTCCAAATGAAGCTTCTTATTATGGTCAGCCCATTCATTAATTCCTATTGTATTTAAAGCGTATGGAGCAGAGAATAAGTAAATAGCTAATAAAAGTGATATTAATTTAAAAAAGAATTTTCTGTTTAAAAAAATTAAGAAGCTGATTAAAAAAGTACTAATAATTGCAACTTTCACTGTTAGGCTAACTCCTAAAAATATAGTAATAGCACCTAGAAAAAAAATAGAAATTCCTTTAAGCTTATTTTTATAGTTTGCAACTATTATTAAAAAATAAAATATACATATAGTTGAAAGTCCTCTGCTGTATGCACCTGAACCAGATGATCCTTTGTGTTTATAATCATTTTGGAAAACCTCATAAGATAATAGAGAATTAGTGTTTTTGTTGATCAACAAATCAAAGTTCTGGGAAATCCAAGGTTTCACACCTAATAAAAAAATGAAGTCAAGCAAAAGAAATAAGCAAGTCAATCCAAAAGAGAAGGTTAAAAAACTTATACAAAGTGTTTTTTCTTCTAAAAATTCAGATTTTATATATAAAACTCTAAAGGTAATGAAAAGTAATACAATTTCAAAAGATTTTTCTGTTGCATAGGATTTGTTATTAGTCCAAAAAATACTTATTAAACTAAAAAGTATAAATGCTATACATAACCACTCTTGCTTTGATGGTTTACTTATAAAGATTTTTTTGTTTTTCGAAAAGAAAAACATTAAGAGACTGAAAAAAAAACCAGGTATCCATATTAGTATTGGCGAAAAAACTGATAAGGGAAAAATAATTAAAGACAAAAATATAAAAGAATATTTATCTATTATTTTAGAATAATGCATATTTTTTAAGCCAATGTATATTCAATCTTTGAGGTATATAAATAAGATAAAAAATTTGCTTTCATTAAGACCAAAAAACCTACCATGAAATTATACCTAATAAATTATTAGTAAAACATGTTATAATAAAATTTAATATATAATTATACTAGCAAATTAAAATAATGCGTAGAAACAGCGTAGATAAAATATCTAATAGTGATACTAGTCACATATGGATTTATGGAAAACATGGAGTCTTTAGTGTTCTAGAAAACGCAAATAGGAAGATATATGAGATTATCTATAATAAGAAATTAAACATTTATGAAAAGGAAATATCCTCAAGATTAAAGAAAATAAATTTAGCAATTGAACCAAAAAAAGTTGATAAAAAAGAAATAGACAGAATATTTTTTGAAAAAAAAAAAACATCAAGGTATCGTAGTTAGGTGTAGCAGACTAATCATTCCATCCTATGAAAAAATTTTTGAAAAGAGTGAAAGTTCTAAACTTAATATAGGGTTAATTCTTGATAATATTACAGACATAAATAATATTGGAGCAATTTATAGGAACAGCTTTGCATTTAATATAGATTTTATAATCTCAGAGACTAGAAATTCTCCTTTAGAAAATAACTCTCTAATAAATTCAGCTTGTGGTTGTTATGATAAAATTAGAAGTTATAAAACTAAAAATATAAATCTTGCTATTAAAATACTGAAAGCAAATAACTGGTGGATAATAGGGTTAGACCATAAAGGAGATTTAAATTTAAAAGATTTTATTAAAAATAAGAAGTACAACTCTAAGATCATTTTTATTTTAGGTTCGGAAGGAAGAGGTATAAGAGAACTTATCAAGAAGAATTGTGATAGTATTATAAATATCGAGACTAATAAAAATTCCCAAAGTATAAATGTATCTAGTGCAACAGCTATACTTCTATATAATATAAATAATTACCTCCTAAAGCATTAACAACTTGACTGAAAAAAAAAAAAAATTATTGGTAAAAAAACTTGTATTAGGAACTGCGCAGGTTGGTTCAAAATATGGAATATTTAATTCTTCAGGTTTTGTTGATAAAGATGAAGTAAAAAAAATAATTGGGTTATTTTCCTCCGTTGGCTGTAATTTTATAGATACTGCTACCGATTATCCTAATAGTGAGAAGGTTTTAGGAAAAAGTAATGTTAAGCATTTTAAAATAATAACTAAGATACCTATTAAAGAGGTTAATCTAAAATTTAGTGGGAAGTATTTTATTAAAAAAACTATAAACATTTCATTAAATAAACTAAAAATAAAAAAACTTTATGGACTACTATTCAGAACTCCATCTAAGCTACTATCTGAGAATTTCAAAGATTATTGGGACATAGCAAAAGAGATGCAGTCATTGGGTCATATAGAAAAATTAGGTGTATCTATTTACGATCCTGATGAACTGGAAATAATATTAGATAGAATTAAGCCAGAAATTGTTCAAGTCCCGTTTAACATTATTGATCAAAGAATTAAAAATACAGGATGGTTAGATTTGCTATACAAAAAAAATATTGAAGTACATGCAAGATCAATTTTTTTTCAAGGAATTTTATTAAAAAGCAAAAACCTATTAATAGATAAAAAAAACCCATGCTATGGGCCTTGGAATAATTATCATAAGTGGTTGACAGAGCAAGAAATAAATAACCTAGATGCTTGCTTAAATTTTGTTTTAAATGAAAAAAAAATATCTAAAGTTATTTTAGGAGTAGACAACCACAAACAAATGCAAGAAATTTTAAATTTTAAGGAAAAAAAAATTAAAAAAATTATTAACATTAATTGTAACAATACTAATTTATTTAATATTAATTATTGGAAAGAAAATATAAAAAAAAATAAAAGTCAATAATTTTACTATAGTTTTTATTAAATTTTAAAAAATAATTTTAGATATTTTTTAATATATTAAGTTTAATTTTTTGGAAACTAATGATTAAATTGGAAACACTTTTGTAAAAATGTTACAACTAAATAGTTTTTTTCTGTAAAAAATAATTTACAAAAAATTCTTATTCAATAACATGGTTCAGTATATGAAATTTAAAAAGGTTTTAGTAATAGGTGCAGATGGCTTTATTGGATCTCATCTATCAGAAAAGTTAGTTAAAACTAACTTTGACGTAACCACTATGGTAGTTTATAATTCTTTTGGAAGTATTGGTTGGCTTAATGACCTACCTAAGAAAGTTTTAAGAGAAATTGATATCGTCTTTGGAGATATCACTGATGAAATATTTATAAGAAATAGTGTTAAAAACTTTGATATAGTATTTAATCTTGCAGCACTTATATCTATTCCACACTCTTATATATCTCCAAAAAGTTATCTCACTACAAATATCAATGGAACAATAAATCTTTTAGAAGCTTCTAGGTTAGGCAATATTGATAGACTAATTCATACTTCTACAAGTGAGGTTTATGGTTCAGCTCTTTATACTCCGATAAATGAAGAACACAAATTACAAGCTCAATCGCCTTATGCAGCATCTAAGATAAGCGCTGATCATTTTGTAGAGTCATATGTAAAAACATTTAATTTGCCGATTGTTATTCATAGACCATTTAATACCTATGGCCCCAGACAAACAGAAAGAGCAATAATTCCTTCAATTATAAGACAGTGCATCGACAAAAATATAAAAAAAATCACAGTTGGAAATACTAAAACAATTAGGGACTTTAATTATGTTACTGATACCGTTAATGCTTTCATAGAACTATCTACATCTAAAAATATTAAGTTTGGGGTCCCTTATAACTCAGGTTCTGGAAAAGGAATCTCTATCCAAAATATATTGAAAAAAATATTAAAGTATACTAATTGTAAAAAAGATGTTTTTTCTAAGAGAAGTCTAGTCAGACCTAAGCATTCAGAAGTTTTAGAGCTTATATGTGATGCTAGTAGAATTAGGTCAACTACACACTGGAATAATAAAGTTGATATAGATAAGGGCATAAACCTTACCATTAATTGGTGGAAAAGAAATCTTGATAAGCTTAAGAATAATTCTACAAAAAGAATGTTGGACTAGAAATATGATACCACTATCAATACCTGACTTAAGAGGTCCTGTAATAAGAGATTTGTCCAAGAGTATTAAAGATAATTGGGTTTCTTCTGCTGGACCTGATGTTATAAAATTTGAAAAAGCAATTTCAAAATTCTGTAATAGAAAGTATGCCATATCTACTAGTAGTGGTTCAGCAGCACTTGTTTTAGCTCTTTATTCTATTGGAATAAAGAGAGGCGATAAAGTTATAGTTCCTGATTATACTTTTGCAGCAACTGCTAATGCAGTTGTTTTATTAGGAGCAGAACCTATCTTCGTAGATGTCTCAAATAAAACATGGACAATAGATCCAAATTTAGTTGAAATTGCAATAAAAAAATATAAGCCGAAAGCAGTAATTGGTGTAAATACTTTAGGGTTACCTTTTGATGTGAAAGAGTTAAATTTTTTATGTAATAAAAATAAAGTTATTTTGCTTGAAGACGCTGCAGGATCATTGGGAGCAAAATATGAAAGAACTAAGAGTGGTTCTTTTTCAGATATAGGAACTTTAAGTTTCAATGGGAATAAAATACTTACCACCGGTTCTGGAGGAATGGTGTTAACTGATAATAAAATTTTTGCAAGAAAAGCTAAAGATTACATTAGCCAGTTTAGAGAGAAAAACTTATATAATTATAGAGGAATAGGTTTTAATTTTAGGATGGCAAATATTAATGCTGTAATAGGATTGACTCAAATTAAATATCTCAACAAGATGCTAGAAAAAAAAAAAACAAATAGCACGGAAATATGACTCATTATTTAACTTTCATAGTGAAATTAAAATTATGCCCAAAAGAGCAGCTTCATATAGCTCTTATTGGCTGTATTCTATAAGGCTTTCTAACAGAATGAAAGCTTACAATTTTATTAAATATTTAAATAAAAATGGTATTGAATCAAGATTATTCTGGAGAAGTCTTTCTATTCAAAATGCTTATAGTAATTATCCTAAACTTCTAAACGGCGTCTCTAAAAAGCTTTCTGATACCGTTGTATCCTTACCATCTTCTTCTTGCCTTACACTAAAGCAGCTTAATTTAGTTATAAATGCCATAAAGAAATGGAATAGTTATAAAGTATAAAATGGTTAAATCACTTTTTTTAGGCAAGAAGAAAGACAAAAATGTTAATAAGGCATTAAATTATTGTGATTTGTCTCAAAATCAGTTTCGTGATGTAATCAATAAATATAAACACTTATCAAAAACTTGGAAAAAAAATTCAAGAGGTATTTGTAAACTAGTAAAACAATTAACTTAATGGCAAATTCAACTATAATAATAGCAGAAATTGGAGTCAATCACAATGGTCAAATTTTGTTGGCTAAGAAACTAATTAAGTTAGCGAAGATAGCAGGAGCAAATATAGTAAAATTTCAATATTTTAGTGCCTTTAATATGGTAGAAAGAAAAACTAAGAGTGCAGAATATCAAAAAAAAAATACTGGTATAAGCTCACAGTATGAACTACTAAAAAAATTAGAACTTTCAATAGAACAAATAGAAGAATTAAAGGATTATTGTAAAAAGGTTTCTATAGAGTTTCTTTGCACTGCTTTTAACCCAAATGATCTAAAAATGTTAGTAAATTTGGGTATGAATAAAATAAAAATACCTTCGGGTGAAATTAATAATAAAATGTTGCTTAAACAAGCCTGTATATTAAATAAAGAAATCTATTTATCTACAGGCATGGCTAATTACAAGGAGATAAAGAAAGTATATTCCTACATAAGAAAAAATACAAAAAAAAATATATATATTTTGCATTGTACTTCTCTTTATCCTGCTCCACCAAGCTCTCTAAATCTAGACTTTTTATCTTTAATAAAAGAAAAAATTACAAACAATATTGGATATTCTGATCATTCAAAAGGAATTATAGCATCATGCGTAGCTTTGGGACTAGGGGCAAAAATAATTGAGAAGCATATAACAATAAATGAAAAACTTTCAGGTCCTGATCATAAGGCCTCTCTAAACCCAAAGGAGTTCAAAGAATTCATTTCTAAAATAAGAGACACGGAGTCTATGTTAGGTTCAAGATTAAGAAAACCAGACACCAGAGAAAATAAAATAAAAACGTTAGTGAGAAAGTCCTGGTATACAAATACTGATATAAAAAAAGGACAAATACTTAACGAAAAGAATATAGTTCTTAAAAGACCTTTATCTCACCTCGATGCATGGAGTATACCAATTGGAAAGAGATCAAAAAAGAATCTTAAAAGAGGAAAACCTATTAAAAAAGAAGATTTATTATAATTATATGGAGATTATAAACTGCTTAATAGAATAAAAAAAAAGAAATTCATAGTTTGAAAACAGTCGAACAAAAAAAGTATTAGGAAATAAGATAAACAAAAAATATTGATTTTACAGATGCAGGTGCAAAAGAATTTCTGCAGAAAGTAAAAAGTTTGTCACTAACTAGAATAAAATATCCTTAACTCCTTAATCCATATTCAGGTTTTTAGGTATAAAATTTAAGATTTCTTTTTAAAAAAAATAATATCTTAGACTTGCGAAGAAAAATAATAAGCCAAGATCTACCTTGCTAAAGGAGAATTAATTTTAGTTTTTTTGTCTACTGGTCAAGGTTTTGAAAATGATAACTACAAAAAAATATATAGCAAATATAGTGTAAAAAAATTATCAATTCTCTAGGTCATAAAGATCCTTATAAAGACCAAGATATCTAGATGTAATTTTAAACACATATTAGACTCTTATAAAACAAAACGTTGATTATATTTTTAAAAAATTAAACCTAAGTTATATTAATTTTTGTCCTATTTATTCTTGTTAATCTATTAAACAATTCAAAATATTTTTATTACTATAAATTTAAGTTAATATCTTTTTAAATATGTTCTATTATTAAATAAACAACTATTACTTTGATTGTGAAAGTATGAAAAAAATATTATGTATTGTAGCTCATCCTGATGATGAAGTCTTAGGAATAGGCGGAACTCTCATAAAGCATGTGGCTTATGGAGATAGTGTTGACATCATAATCTTATCTGAAGGCGAAACATCTAAATCCGTTAAAATAGAAAGAAACTCAAGAAGACTTTCTAATGCAAAATCTTGTAGTGACATAATTGGTTCTAATTTGTATAAAATATTTAATTTTCCAGACCAACAGTTAGATAAAATTTCCCAGCTGAAAATAGTTAAAAAATTAGAGAATTGCCTAGAAAAATTAAAACCAGATATTATTTACACTCATCATCCTGCTGATATTAATAGTGATCATCAAATAACAGCACACACTACTTTAGTAGCAGCAAGGCCTATAAGCTATCATAAAGTCATGCCTGAAATTAGATGCTTTGAAACTCCATCTAGTACAGAACAGGCTCCAAATGTAGAGCCTTATGTCTTTAAGCCTAATTTTTATGTTTGTATAGAAAAGGTATGGAAAAAAAAAATAGAAGCAATAAATGCTTACAGCAAAGAGATTAAAAAATACCCGCATCCTAGGTCAATAAAAAGTATAGAGTCTCTAGCAATAAAAAGAGGATCTGAAGTTAACCTTAAAAAAGCAGAAGCCTTCTACATAATTAGAAAAGTTTGGAAATAAAATTAATAAAAAATACATTAGTGAGAGGCGAACATATAGATTATTTTATTAACAAAAATCTAAATTTAATATACACTATTTTTGAATAAAAAGATTTGTTAGTTAAAATATAGATAAAAAATTTAATAAACTTAGTAAATGTGAAAATGAATTTTTAAAAGATGCATATCTTTTAAGAACCATTTATATTTTATAAGATAAAAATTGTAATTATAGATTGATAAATAGTATGGATAGCTTTAATGATAAAAAAATTTTGGTAACTGGAGGAACAGGTACCTTTGGAAAAAAATTCGTGGAACACTTACTTAAACATCATTTTCCTAAAAGACTAGTTATTTTTAGTAGAGACGAACAAAAACAATATTTTATGTCACAAGAATTTTCTGAAAAAAAATATAAATGTTTAAGATACTTCCTAGGAGATGTTAGGGATAGAAATAGATTAGAGATGGCTTTCAAAAATATTGATATAGTTGTTCATTCGGCTGCTATGAAGCATGTACCAGCGGCCGAATACAATCCTAATGAATGCATTGCTACTAATATTATTGGAGCGCAAAATGTTATAGATGCAGCCATAAATAATCGTATAAAAAAAGTTTTAGCATTATCAACCGATAAAGCAGCTAATCCAATAAATTTATATGGTGCATCGAAATTATGTGCGGATAAACTTTTTATTGCAGCAAATAATCTATCAGGAGCTCCTGATACAAAATTTTCCATTGTAAGGTATGGCAATGTTTTAGGGTCCCGCGGAAGTGTTATTCCTTATTTTAAGCAACTAATTAAAAATGGTGAAAAAAAACTGCCTTTAACAGATGAAAGTATGACTAGGTTTTTCATAACTATTGAGCAAGGGATAAAATTTGTAGTTGACTCTATATTTACTATGCATGGAGGTGAGATTTTTGTTCCAAAAATAAAGAGTTTAAAAATTTTAGATTTAATTAAATTTTTAGTGGGTGACTCTAATTTTTATATTACTGGAATTAGACCAGGAGAAAAACTTCACGAAATTATGATACCTAAAGAGGAAGCTAGACTTTGCATAGATATGGAAAAATACTTTATAATCAAACCAGTTTTTAAATGGTGGAACTCCAATAAACTTGATGCTAAACTTTTAAAAGGAAAATTGGTAGATAAAGATTTTGAATATATAAGTTCCAATAAGACACTGCTGATGAATGACTCAGAGATAAAAAACTTTCTTGGTGATTTAGATTGACAAGGAATAATCTTAAATATCCTTATTCAAAGCCTTATATAAATTCCCGTGATATTGCTTCTGTTAATTCAGTTCTTAAAAAAGGCTATCTGACCCAAGGAGATAAATTAATCAAATTTGAAAATAGGTTAAAAAATACATTCAAATCTAAATACTCCATTGCATGTAATTCTGGCACTGCAGCATTGCATATGATTTATTTAGCTTTGAATGTTGGAAATAAAAATGCAATTTTGACAACTCCTATTACATTTTTAGCTACTGCTAATGCAGCAAAAATGTGTAATGCTACAGTTCACTTTGCTGATGTTGACAAACATACAGGCTTAATGGACTTAGACGAGGCAGAGAAAAAACTAAAAAAATTTAAGAATATATCTTTTATATCCTTGGTGCATCTAGGCGGAAGACTTCCTGATCTAGAAAGCTTTTATTCTCTTGCTCAAAAATATAATTGTCTTATCATTGAAGATGCTTGCCACGCTCCTGGTTCTGCTTTTAAATCTAAATCTGGGAAACATTTTCTAACTGGTTCTTGTAAATATAGCATAGCTAGTTCTTTTAGTTTTCATGCTATAAAACATGTTGCAATGGGAGAAGGCGGATGCATTACTACAAATGATAAGCTCCTTTTTAAAAAAATTAAACTATTAAGAAATCACGGAATGATTAAAAATACTGCAAATAAGTGGGAATATAAAATGAAGAATATTGGATGGAATTACAGACTAGATGAAATGAGCTGTGCACTAGGTATCTCTCAATTATCTAAACTTAAAAGTAGTATAATTAAGAGAAGAAGTTTAGTCAGATGTTATGAGGATCATCTTAAGAGCTACGATTATATTACCTGCCCTACTATACCCATAAATGCTAATACTCATGCTTGGCATCTTTATTCAATAGCTGTTGATTTCAAAAAATTAAAAAAAGAAAAACTGGAAGTTATGAAATACTTAGAAAAACGAGGAATTGGTACTCAAGTTCATTATAAACCTCTTATATTACAAGAATATTATAAAAAAAATAATAAAGAAAACTTTAAAAATGCTGTTGAATATTATAATAAAACACTCAGTCTACCACTTTACTACCAGCTTAATTATGATGATATTGAATATATTTGCAAACATTTAATCAAGGCATTAAATTAAAGTGATAATATATATTTTAGTTAGAAATCTATTGTAAAAGCATGAATTTTTATCATCAACTAAGTAAAATTTATAAAATATTTGAGTATTTAAATGTTGTTTCAAAAAAAAGAACACTTTTTCTAATTTCTTTACTCCTATCAGTAATGGTTTTTGAAGCAATGAGTATTGTTTCTATAATGCCCTTAATAAAATTTATACAACTCAATCAAGATATTGATTTGTTTAGAACTACAACTGATTATGGAAATAAAATTATTTTATTCTATGATTATTTTAGTATACCATTTAGCACGTTTTCTCTAACTATTTGTGTTGCCTTGCTTTTTTTTATAAGACAGACTTTTAAACTTATAGAGAATATAGAAACTGAAAAAACTAGATTACAAATTACCAAAAACCTTTCTATAATTTGCTTTAAAAATATACTAAATGCTAAAGCAGAATATATAAGAACATTTAAAATAGGAAACCTTACAGCCTTGTGTGAAAGCGAATGCGCGCGATCTAGTTTTTTATATAAGTCTTTTTTAGGATTAGTAGGTTTAGTAGCGCAACTACTAGGATATGTTGGCTTAATGTTTTTCGTTTCTCCAATAATTACTACTTTAGCAATATTTTCTTTAGTTTTGATTATTTCCTCTAATACTTTTTTAGTAAAAAAATCTCATATTGCTGGGAAAGACGTAGTTGTTATTAGAAATAATTTTTATGGTTATTTATCAGAACATTTAGGATTGTGGAGACTTTCTAAATTTAGAAATATAGTTAATGAAGAGGAAGTAAAAATTACTAGTTTAGCTAATCAATATGCAAATAAACTTTTATTATTTGTAAGATATAGCGCATTCTCTAGACTCTTAATTGCTGCATGCATAATGATACTTTGTATATTTATCCTTACTTTATCAGCTAACAATCTTGATCTGAATTTTGAAAAGTTCACTCTATTTACCATAATATTGATTAGGCTTATTCCAATAGGGCAACAATTTGCTAGTTACTTTAATTCAATAGCTACTTATTTACCATCTATTACATATATTTTTCAAGTTATAAAAAAATCTAATGAGAATAAAGAAGAATTGGATAATGGTAAAAAATTTTATAAACTAAACAAATGTATTCAATTTAAAAATGTTTTTTTTAGTTATACAAATGATAAAATAGGAGTAATCAATAATTTAAATCTTTATATTCCTGCTAATAAATTCACAATTCTGCTAGGTAGGTCAGGTTCGGGTAAATCTACTTTAATAGATCTCTTGCCTCGAATAATAAAGGAACAAAAAGGATCTATTTTCTTAGATGATATAAATATAAATAAATACTCTTTAAGATCACTTAGAAATAATATATCTTACGTGCCACAAGAAAGCCTACTTATAGATGGAACAATTAAGGAAAATATATGCTACTTTAATAAAAACCCATCAAAAAGAGATTTGATAGAAGCGATAAAATTATCTGGTGCAGAAGAATTTATAAAACAATACAAAGACGGAATTTATGCAAAAATTACTGAAAAAGGCAGCAATATCTCAGGAGGACAAAAACAAAGAATAGTTTTAGCCAGAGCATTTCTTTCTAGGTCTCCAATTTTGATATTAGATGAGGCTACTAGTGCTATGGATGCTTATTTAGAAAAAAATTTTAAGAGGGCGATTAATAAACTTAAAAGAAAAAAGAATAAAACTATAATAATGATTACACATAAATTAAATCTAGCAGAAGAGGCTGATTTTGTAGCTTCAATTTCTAAAGGAAAAATAGATAAATTTGGAAAAGCTAAAGAATTCCTGGCTAATTACAAATTTAAAGAAAACAGATAAATAATAGGCATTTATTATGTTAAAAATAGGTATAAGAGTTGCTAACTACAAAGCTGGAAGCGGCCACATAAACCGTTGCATAGCCATCAGAAAATTTTTAAAAGCAAAAGTTGTATGGTTTGTAGATAGAAGTTCTAAATCATTGGCTTATGAATTTTTAAATGATAGCATAGTTTTAGAAAAATCTAGCAGAAGCGCATCAAATTTAATTGTATACCTAAAAAAGAAAGGATTAGATCTTGTGCTTGTAGACAGTTATTTGATAGGTAATCAATTATTTAATAAAATTAATCAATTAACAAATACGTGTGTTTTGTTAGATAGTTTTTCTAAAAAAACAAGCTCTGAAATAGTTATTTTCCCTCACCCATTACCTTTTCGTAAAAATAGAAATACAATAGTTGGGCCAAAATTCTCTCCAATAAATATTTCTCAACTAACAAAAATAAATAAAGCAATTAAAAAAAAAATATACTAATATCAATGGGAACATATGATAAAAATAATATTACACTCAAAGTAGTAGAAGTCTTAAAAAAACTTTATAAGGACAATAAAATTATGTTAAAGACTATTATAACCTTAGGAAATAACTCTCCATCTATAAAAAGCATCGAAGAAGCATTGATTAACCATAAAAATAATTTTTCAATGTTAATAGGTAAAAAAAATATAAGCAAATACTATAATAACTCTCTATTTGCAATCGGTGCACCTGGTTTAGCTTTTAACGAAAGAATGTATTTAGGATTACCGTCTATTCTAATTGCACAAAACTCTATTCACAAAAATCTAATTAAAGAATGGGTTGCTAGAGATTGTGCTATTTCATGTAATAACAATAAAACCTCCATAGAAAATAGTATATTAAATATTTATGAAAATAAGTCATTAAGAAGTAAGCTGATTAAAAATGGAAAAAAAATAGTTGATGGAAAAGGAGCAGAAAGGATTGCAAAATGTTTAATCAAACTTATACATAAATAGATTATTATTTAATGGTCTAAGTTTAGAATAATTATTAAATTTTTATTTGAAAGTTAGCATTAAAAAAATATACTCATATTTATTTATTAAAATAGAATATCATGCTTAAAAAGATTATATTTACTCTTATAGGAATATTTTTATCGTCACTCTTTACGTTAATAATTATAGATTTAATTTTATTTTTTTTTCCTGTAAATCAGGGAATGAGAGCCCAATCGGTAAATAAGCAAAATCCTGTTTTTAGATTTGAGCCAAACAGAAATTCTCAGTACTCTAAAAATTGGAATTTTGATATAAAAAATACTGTAAAAACCAACAATGATGGTTTTGTCAATGATTTTAATTATAATGAAAAATCGAAAAAAAAATTATTATCAATAATTGGAGACTCTTATGTTGAAGCGTTAATGGTTCCATTTAAAGATTCCTTAAATGGTAGGCTTCAAAAGATGGCATCAGAAAAAAGAGTTTATTCATTTGCAGCGTCTGGTGCTGGATTAGCTCAACACATGATATGGGCGAAATATTCAAAAGATAAATATAAAAGTGATTATTTTGTTTTTGTAATCATATCTAATGATTTTGCAGAGTCATTAGCTAAATATGAAAAAAGCCCGGGGTTTCATAGGTTTAAAAAAACTGAAGATAATAAGTGGAATTTGGAACTTGCCAATTATGAGCCTTCTACCATAAGAAAAATTTTTAGGAAATCAAGATTGGCTATGTACCTTATAACTAATATAAAAATTCATAATTTATTAAATTACCAATTACAATTTGGCGTAAATGATGAACGAAAAATATATGTTTCAAACTTTCAAGCTAATTATAATGAAGAATTTTGGAAAGATGCAAAGTGGGTAACAGAAATTTATCTTAACAATTTATATAAATATTCAGGTGTTAAACCTGAAAAGATTCTTTTTGTTATAGACGGCATAAGACAAAATATATATGATACAGAGGATAAAGTTTACTTGGAGAGTTTTTGGTATAATATTAGACAACATTTTATCAAAGAAGCAAAATTAAAGGGTTATCATATTTTAGATATGCATGAAGAATTTAAAAAAAGTTATATAAATAAAAAAAAAAAGTTTGAATTTAAAACTGACTCTCACTGGAATAGTTTTGGTCACAAAACAGTAACTGATAGTATAGTAAAAACAGACTTATGGAAAAATTTTATAAAATAGTTTTGGATAAATTATGTCTACTTTATATGAATTATTTAAATTTTTGGTTTTACGAAAAAAAATTTGGCTGATACCTTCAATTATTATTATTTTAATTTTTGGTTTTTTAATAATATTAAGTCAGGGCAGTGTATTTGCTCCCTTTATTTATACCTTATTTTAAGTGTGAGTTTATATTGAAAATAATTGGGATTTCTGCATATTATCATGACAGTGCTGTTACTTTTATTGAAAATGGAGAAATAATATCGGCGGCCCAAGAAGAAAGATTTACCAGAAAAAAACATGATGCTGGTTTTCCATCTAATGCTTTAAAATTTTGTTTAACAAACTCAAAATATGATGTTGATGACATAGATTTTTTTTGTTTCTACGAAAAACCTTTTTTAAAATTTGAGAGGTTGTTAGAAACATATTTATCTTTTTCTCCTAAAGGTTTTAAAAGCTTTAAAATGGCTATTCCAATATGGATAAAAGAAAAGTTATTCCAAAAGAGTCTCTTAGCAAAAGAACTACTTAAATTAGACCCGGAAAAAAACATTAAAAATAAAATACTTTTTTCTGAACATCATTTGAGTCATGCAGCTTCGGCTTTTTATCCATCGCCTTTTGACGATGCAGCAATATTGACGCTAGACGGAGTTGGAGAGTGGGCCACTACTACAATGGGCATTGGTAATCAAAATAATATAGACATAATAAAAGAAATTCGCTTTCCTCATTCTTTAGGTTTATTGTATTCAGCTTTTACTTACTATACCGGCTTTAAGGTTAACTCAGGTGAATATAAATTGATGGGATTAGCACCTTATGGAACAGCAAAGTATAGTAATAAAATACTAAATGAATTGGTTGATGTAAAAAGTGATGGTTCTTTTAGACTAAATCAAGATTATTTTGATTACTGTACAGGCCTAAGAATGGTAAATAAGAATTTTGAAAAATTATTTAATATGCCCTCCAGAGAACCTGAAAAAAAAATTCTTAAATTTCACATGGATATTGCTGCTTCTATTCAAAAAGTTTCTGAATATATAGTATTAAAAATCTGTAGAAATATTAAAAAAGAGACAAAAAAGAAATATTTGTGTATGGCAGGCGGTGTGGCACTTAATTGCGTGATAAATGGGAAAATTATAAAAGAAGGAATCTTTGATGATGTATGGGTACAGCCAGCAGCGGGGGATGCTGGAGGTTCTTTAGGTGCAGCACTATTAACTCATTACAAAAAGAAAAGCCTAATTAGCAAAAAAAGACTATTTATTGATAGGATGAAAGGAAGCTTGCTAGGACCAGAATTCAGTAATAACCACATAGAAAAAGATTTAAGAAGAATTGGCGCAAGATTTATAAAGCTTGATAATACAAAGTTGATTAGAGAAACTGTTAATGCTTTAACAAGTCAAAAGATAGTTGGATGGTTTCAAGGCAGAATGGAATTTGGACCAAGAGCCCTAGGAAATAGATCAATTTTAGCGGATCCCAGACATCCTGATATGCAAAAGAAAATTAATTTAAAAATAAAGTTTAGAGAAAGTTTTAGACCTTTTGCTCCATCTATTCTCCTTGAGAAAGTAGAAGATTGGTTTGATTGTTCCCATAATAGTCCTTATATGCTTTTAGTTTATGGTATAAAAAAAAATAAACTTGTGCAAATTAATAAAAAAAAGCTATCTACGGGGAGTCTTAAAGATTTATATTTTAAAAGATCCTTAATTCCTGCTGTGACGCATGTAGATAATAGCGCAAGAGTACAAACAGTAGATAGAAAAACTAATTTTTTGTATCATAATTTAATTAATCAGTTTTATAAAATGACAGGGTGTCCTATTTTAATTAATACCAGTTTCAATATCAGAAATGAGCCTATAGTTTGTACTGCAAATGATGCTTTCAAATGTTTGATGGGAACTGACATGGATCTTTTAGTAATAGGAAATTATTTGATATATAAAGAAAGACAAGATTCAAAACTCTTAAAGGACTATAGAAAAAACTTTAAATTAGATTAGAGAAATAAAGATAAGTTTTTTGTTATGGTTATTCGATGGGTGTGATAGGATCTTATTTAATTTGATACAGGTTATTGAAAGTGAAAGTACTAATATGCTAATTTATAATTAAGTAACAGAAAAATAGATAGAAATTAAATGTCAAAAGATATTTCTAAATTTATTATTTATTACTATTTAGCTATTACAACAATTTTTTTTTTTTTTTAATCTAATTTTTTTAAATATAAGTGATGATATAAGAATATTTTCTAGCACTGACCCACTAGATTATATAAACTCTGCAAAATCCTTGATAGAATGTGGAAGCTTTTCTTATTTTGAATTAAATTGTATTCCTAAAACATGGAATACTCCAGGATATCCAATTTTTATAGCCATTCATATGTTAATATCTGAAAATTATATTTTTTATCTGGTATTAACCCAAATTTTCCTTTTATTGCTAACAGCATTGATAGGTAGCAAATTAATAGAGAAACTAAATCCCAAGTTATCTATATGGGTTTTCTCTTTAATTCTTTTTAATCCTAATAGTTTTTCTACTGCTCACTTAATACAAACCGAAACTCTATTTACGTTTTTTTTAATCATGATCATTTTTATTATGTTTAAATATCAAAGCCTAAAAGCTTATTTATTTCTAGGCGTACTATGTGGTATAAACGCCTATGTGAGACCTGCATTTTTTTATTTTTGCCTAATATCACCTGCTATATTTTTCTTACATTTGAAATACATTATTAAAAAAGAATTTAAGACAAGCCTCTTATTTAGTTTAGTAGGCGGTCTAATCGCTATTTTATTAGTTAGTTTTTGGGTAAATAGAAACCAAAACTTATTTAATGAATCTATATTCGTTTCTAATAAAGGTTTTATGGTTTGGATAAATTTAATTGAAATGTATAATTTAAATAATATTGAAAATAATTTATCAGATCAATATGAAAAAATAATGGACCAAGTTGCTAATAATAAAAATTATTATTATGGTGGCAATCAAACACCCTACAGCTCGAATGTTCTGATGGAAAATGCAAGAGACCAATTTAGTTTTCCCTTTAAGTATTTAATTATAGCAGGAACTAAATCTATGCTGAATCTGTTTTTTTCTGGAGGAGCTACTAATTTTGAAAGGCTACTAACTGGGAGTCAGAACAAATATTTGGAAAAAAATAAGTTTTATTATAATTTTACAGATATTACAAAATACCTTTTTAGCAGGCTATTCTCATTTGAGGCCTTGCCTGTAATTTTTTCTATTTTAATAAAATTATTTTCTTTTGTAGGTATTTGTTATTTAATTATAATTAGAAACTTTAGTTTATTGGTAATCTGTGTGTTACCTTTAATATACTTAACCCCCTTATATGGTTTTTTTGGTCAGTCAAGATTTAGAGTTCCAATGGAAACTGGTTTTATTATACTTGCAGTAGCAGGCGCCAGTGTAATTATAAACTCCTTTTTAAAAGAAATAAAAAAAAGATTTTCAAAAAGAATTTAAATATATTCAAATTTAGTTAAATAAAAATCCTGCTTTCATAAAATTTTTTAAAATTATTATGATAAAATAATGAATATATCAAATCTATTTAAACTTACACTTTTGCTTAACAAAACCAATATTTTTATTATCGAGAATTTTTACTCCGTAATTGCATTTCAAACCTTTTAATTTTTGATATCTTCCCGTTCCAGATATGTAGGTGGTTCTTCCAATGCCTGCATCATAGTCTTTTGAGTCTCTGGTAAGAGTTAACCAAAATTCATCATTGTTTTGGTTTGCACCCCGACAAAAATATTTTAAAAAAGTTCCTTCATCTTTTAACGATGTATAACTTCCTAAACAATTTAAATCTCCATAGTCACCTAAACTATCTTGCCAAGTAGCTTTAGTTTTAAACTGCCTGTAGGTTAATAAATTTTTTAATTCTAATACGTCTGCATCTCTAGGATCAGTCATAAAAAACATTTCTACTGTAAAATCCTTTACTAAACAAATTTTACAAAACAAATAGCATATAAATAAAAGGAAAAAAAAAAATAATTTTTTTTCTCATAATTTTAACAAAAATTTACCAAATATAAAAAGTACATAATTAACTTTATAAAATAATTAAAAAAGATAAAGTAATATTGTCTAAATTGTTATTTTTCTGGTTCCTGCCATAGGAGGTTTTTCTGCTTTACCTGCGAAACATTGTGCAATACTCATCCATTTTTTAGATGTTTTACCGGTTACTTTTAAATTTACATCTAAAATGTTTCTTACTTGAGTTACGACTTTACAGAAGTCTTCTGCAGAACCTTCAATTATATTTTTATTATCAGGATCATTAAAGCACCAAAGTTTTCCTGATGGAGCTCTTAATTTTAAGTATGGTTGTTTTTCAGGTATCTCTAAGTTATTTATTTTAAATGACCACTTAAAAGTATTATTACCGATTATAACAATATTTAGAATGCTATCATTGCTTTTTCTAATTATTCCTAATTTATCATATACACTTTGACCATGAGCCCACGTCTCCATATGTCTTGCGCTAACTGCAGATATTACACTCATGTCTGGGCCTATCCACTTTATTCTTTCTTTTGGATTTCTATACTTGAAATTTTCTCTAGTTGTAATGCAAAAGTCTTTCCAAATTAGTAATAGCTCCCTTCCTTTTAATTTTTTAGATTGTTCTTTTTCAAATTGTTTAAGTTTCTTTCCTTTTTTTAAGAAATCTTTAAGGTTATTTTCAAGTTTCTTCCACTTTATACTATCTAAGAGAGATAAATTAATAGCTACATTCCAAACATGAAGGTGTCTAATAATATCATCAAAAGTCCAATTTTTAAAAAGAGTACTAGTTTTTAGTTTTTCCTCAGAAAGTTTTTCCAAAACTTCATACAAATCCATACTTTCTTGGTAAAAATCATTGGCTTGTCTTAACATAGCTTTATTAAGTAAGGTTATATTAATTTAGTTTCTATTTTTATTCTAAGATTTTTTTACATGAAGCATAAAATGATCTATTATTATGATTATATGTAAGAATTTTTTCATTATTTTTATCCTTTATAAATGTAGGTTTTCTTTTTAAATTATTCTTTCTTCTTATATCTTTCGCCAAGTAATAATCATGAATTGATACAATTTTATCATTACATTCCAAGTATGTTTTGAATATTGCATTGACTTCGAAGTAAGGAATATTGTTATCATGTTTATTATTCCATAAAGTATTTGCTACAATAATTAATGCATATAGATACTCCATTTAAATATGTTACCATATATAGTAGAAAAAAACTGATAAAATAACTATTAGTTTTTATAATGAACGATATAGGTAGAAACTAATATAAATAATACTTATATTTACATTATCTTAAACTTAAAGGGAGAAAATTATGTGGAAAACACCTGAAATTCGTGAAGTAGCTGTTGGATTAGAAATCAACTGTTATGCTTGCGCAGAGCTTTAGTCTCTGATTTTT
>MDTB01202628.1_pt1 | contig 19970 bp, 17 predicted proteins | sample 811161 | NCBI WGS metagenome assembly MDTB01 (sample SAMN05326650, study PRJNA326480) | marine metagenome | isolation source: seawater | place: Mediterranean Sea | collected 2009 | reverse complement strand
TCAGATACAAAAATATTTTTCTGAGGATCATTTTTTAGATCTACATTGTTTTTAAGAACTTCAGTGTCAGAGTTTCCACAACTAGCAATGATAGAGGTTGCAATAAATAGAATTAGTGTATTTTTCATTATTTAAATATAACTTATATCTTAATAATATTCTATACAAAACCTTATAAGAGGGGCGTAACACAATCTTAATATAACAATCCATAACATATGCAAGTTCGCATAATATATATTATGTTTACTTATAGTGTAAGTTATTGTAGCTTTATTACCTCAATTGCTTCAAATGTATTATTTTCTGCTCTTTTACTATAAGTTATAAAGTGTGCATTTATGTCTTTTGGAAAAGCTACTTTATAATTTTTAATCGGAATCTCAACGTTAAAGATGCTTTCTTTTTCATATCCTATATGTTGCAATCTTGTTTCAAAAGGATTTCCCAATCCTAGTGTGTATATTGGTTTCATATCATTATCGTGAAATGTGATCATGTATTTATCTTTAAAACTAATATTATTATTTTTAATAAACTCTTTTTGTACATCTTTAAGTTGTAAATTCTTAATATCTATATTTGTGTTAGATAGATTAACTGTTATTAGGTTTTCTTTTTCGCCAATTTGTACTCTAGTATTAAACAAACTTTTTCTTTTATAGTTATTTAATTTTATAGACGGATTTGCTGATGGTTTATAATTTTTCCAATTTATCTTGTAGCCATAACCCATAGCACAACACTGTTCTGCATATAAATAGTTATCAATATTAGATAAATCAACTGTGTCATCTGTATCATTTATTCCATCTGTTCTATGCCAGTACCATGTGCCAACATACGGATAGTTTGGATTGTTATTTGGATTTGTATTTGGATCTGGATCATAATATGACCACATGTTAAAAATACCCTCATATAAATCTCTTGGATTCAATGGATCGTTTGGAGCAATTAGATTTCCAGATAGATCATGAACTTGCCATGAGTAAGTTGTCATTGCATCATCAATAGGCCTATCAAAAGTTACTTCTAGCTGATTTTCTAAATTTGTTTGCTCTATTCCATCTAAATACCACGATAGTTTCAATCTATTAGTATCAAATACACCATTTACATCAAATGTTATATATTCACCTAATGATTCAGAATTATCTAAATCAACATCTTCACTTATATCAGACTTAACTGTGAAATCACCAAAACCATTGAATTGATTGGTAATTGAACCAATTGCAAACCCCTCAACATTTATTTTTCCATAGTCAAGAAAACAACACCACATAACACTTATCCATTTTGGTCTATATGAATCTACTTCATCGTAATAAGTTCCTTGAAATAAACCTATTTTGTCTTTGCATGAATCATCTACATTTATGCCAGGATAATTTGGATCATAATCAGGATGATCTTCATCATATGTATTCATAAAGCATTCACAATCTTCATATTCAAGATCATCACGATAATAAATATCGCCGTCTGCATAGTTATAGCAAACATCATAATCAACCCCTGGTATATTAGTCATATCTTCAATAAAGTGATTCCATTTAACTAATGATGGATCTGAAACTGCTGTAGTGTTTACACTGAATTCTGCATACCATGAAGGAAAAGTTCTTTCGCCTCTTGAATCATATTCATCTCCCATGAAACCATGTGAATGTCCAAGTTCATGTTGAACAATTTCTGCTGATCTTGAAGATAATGGTTGAATATTTACCGCTCCCTGAGCAACACCCCTTCCTTCAAGTGTTGTTAGGAAAGACACGACATTCCAGTTTCCTACAACATCACCAATCATGCCCCTATCTACATTACCTATGCAATAGATTCTCTCATCCCAATTAACATAACAACCCTTTTCTATTTTAAAAATAGATGCTCCAGTTGGATTAGATTCTTCTAATACTCTAATATTAAAATAATCATTAAAAACTTCACTTGCGTCTGAATCTCTTAGATTATTTACTGATTCAAGTAGTCTTAAATGAAACTCATCACTGTCTGTTGAATCATTAATTTGATCAGCAATAAAAATATATTCTGTTTTGGCTGTTGAATCAGATCCACCTACTAAGTAATATAAATATTGATCACTAGTTGAACAATTTTCTCCGTTTTCATCACAATCATACGAAACAGTTTTAATATCCTTATCAGATATAAAATATGCTTCTAAATTACCTTCACAGGCAAGGTCAGTACCATCGTCCGCGCATATAGACATAGTAAATAGGCCTGCTGATTGTATATCCTTTAAATTAAAAATTAGGCTCTGTTGGTCATCTTTTATATCAATCTCAGCATTTACTGTTTCATTAGGAAGTTGGCCATAAAATAATATTTCTGAAAGATCGTTATCAACATCAACAATATTAACTTTTACATCAACAGAATCATCAAGCATTAAATTAAGATTGCTAAAATTGTTTAACTCATCAGTTATATTTATAACTGGTGGATCGTTAACCGGGTTTACAACAATAGAAATAGGTAATGTTTTTATGAGTGTTTCACCTGTAGTTAAATTGTCATCACCTAGCCTATCAGCCTTAACTTGTATTGTTACATTGTCATTTCCAAAGAAATCTTGATTCGGCAGATAGTTATAACTTCCGTTAGACGTTATTTCAGATGATCCATTAATAGTAGAATTTAAAATTTCATAAGTAATTACAGATTTGTAATTAGTTGATGCTCCAATGGTTGATGTGTAGGGATTATCCTCATTAATCGATATAGATGATAAGTTAGGAAGAGTAAGAGTAAACGGCGCAGAACCCCCTCCTCCACATGAATAAATTAAGAAAATACATATAAATAAATTAATAAGATTAAATTTTTTCATCTAAATAAATTATAAAACTTTTTTGCATAAATAATAATTAAATTACATTAATCAATTAATTAGTTTAAAATGCGAACTTATGTCAAAAGAAGATCAATTAGAATTTGAAGGAGAGGTTATTGAAACCCTTCCTAACACTAAATTTAAAGTTAAATTAGAAAATGATCATATTATAACTGCTCACATATCTGGAAAAATGCGAAAACATTACATAAGAATTTTAACGGGTGATAAAGTGAAGGTTGAAATGACGCCTTATGATTTAAGTGTTGGAAGAATAACTTTTAGAGGAAGATAATCTAAGCTTTTACTTTTGATTTGCTATCAATAAATTTTAGTTTACCCTTTTCCATATCTAACTTAATTACACCACCGCTTTTCAGATTACCAAAAAGCAGCTTATCAACTAATGGTTTTTTGATATTTTTTGATATAAATCTCTCCATAGGCCTTGCACCCATTTCTTTATCATATCCATTTTCGGCTATCCAATTTACAACTTTTTTGGTTACAACAATTTCAACATTTCTTTTATCAAGTTGGGCTTGAAGTTTAACCAGAAATTTATCAACTATTGATAATATTATATTTTTATCTAGATAATTAAATTGTATTGTCTCATCTAATCTATTTCTAAATTCGGGTGAAAAAAGTTTATTAAGTGAATTCATAGCATCTGTTTCATTTGAGCTATTTGCAAAACCAATGTTTCTCTTGCTCAGTAGTTCGGCACCAATATTGGTAGTCATTATTAAAATAACATTTCTAAAATCTGACTTTCTACCGTTATTATCTGTTAGTACACCAGCATCCATAACTTGAAGAAGTATATTGAATATATCGGGATGCGCCTTCTCAATTTCATCTAATAAAAGTACGCAATGAGGTGTCTTTACTATAGCCTCTGTAAGAAGTCCGCCTTGATCAAAACCAACATATCCAGGAGGAGCTCCAATGAGTCTTGAGACCGTATGTCTTTCCATATACTCGCTCATATCAAATCTCACTAGATCAATACCAAGAATTTCTGATAATTGTTTTGATATTTCAGTTTTCCCTACACCTGTTGGGCCAGTAAATAAAAATGATCCAATTGTTTTATTATCATCCCTTAAGCCAACTCTTGATAGTTTGATAGCATTAGATAAAGTCTCTACGGCTTTATCTTGACCAAATATTACTCCTTTAAGATTTTCTTCAATATTTTTAAGGTTTTTCTTATCTGTTAATGAAATGGACTGTTCTGGTATTTTGGTAATTTTTGAAATGGTTTTTTCAATATCAACCTTTGTAACTTTTATAATCTTTTCATTTTTTCTATTGATGTTCAGTAAGGCTCCCGTTTCATCTATGACGTCAATTGCTTTATCGGGTAAAAATCTATCATTTATATATTTTGATGATAATTCAACAGCTGATTTAATAGATTCATCCGAATATGTAACATCATGATAGCTTTCATATATGTCTTTGATACCATTAAGTATTTCCTCGCACTCATCATAGGATGGCTCAGTTATATCTATCTTTTGAAACCTTCTAGACAAAGCCTGATTTTGGTTAAAAATTCCACGATATTCTTGAAAAGTTGTTGACCCTATACACCTTATTTGACCTTTTCCAAGAGCAGGTTTTAATAGATTAGATACATCCAATGAGCCGCCTGATGCTGAACCAGCACCAATAATTGTATGTATTTCATCTATAAAAAGAATAGGATTATCTTCTTTTGAAAGAAAGTTTAAAACAGTTTTAATTCTTTTTTCAAAATCACCTCTATATTTTGTTCCTGCTATAAGTGCTGCAATATCAAGGGAGTAAACAACTGTATTTTTAATTATAGAGGGTACTTCTTCATTTGATATCAAATAAGCAAGACCTTCTGCTATAGCAGTCTTACCAACCCCAGATTCACCAACTAACAATGGATTATTTTTATTACGCCTTGATAGTATTTGAATTAATCTTTCAATCTCTTTTTTTCTTCCAATCACTTTGTCAATTTTGTTCTTTTGAACGAGATTATTTAAATTGATAAGAAATTCGTTTTCATTTGAAGAATTATTTGTATCACTGTTTTCAATTTCATTATTTTGATTATTGTCAACTGCGCCATTTGTTTCTTTTGGTCCGTGGGATAGATAAGTTACAACATCAAGTCTACTTAATTTAAGTTTATTTAATAAATAAACCGAATGAGATTCTTTTTCAGAAAATATAGCAACTAAAATATTTATTGGTTTAACAACACCTTTTCCAGATGACTGTATGTGAAATACTGCTCTTTGAAGTACCCTTTGAAACCCTAATGTTGGTTGCACTGGTTTATTTTGATCAATTTTAGTAATTATTGATTTTTTTAAATGCTCATCTAAATCGTTTTTCAAATTTTCAATATCAATATTTACAGATTTAAAAAACTCTTTCACATCAAAATCATTAATTATCATTAATAATAAATGCTCAACAGTAATATATTGGATATTAGCCTCATGAGCTTTATCGAAAAGACTTGCAATAGATAATTCTAATTCTTTACTAAACATTTAATCTCTTATTGGTTCAATTTCACTTAATAGTGGATGCCCATGATCTTTTGCCATTGTATTAACTTCGTATGACATCATTTCGGCAATCTCTTTAGAAAATATACCACAAACACCCCTACCTTTTGTATGAACAGTCATCATTATCTCTGTTGATTTCTGATGATTGTGTCCAAATACGGTCTGAAGAACAAAAACAACAAATTCCATAGGTGTATAGTCATCATTAATTAACACAACCTGGTATGAAGGTGGTTCTTTAACTTCTGGGTCTTTTTCTAGTACTACGGAGCCAAGTTCGTTATCAGATATAGAATCTATATTATCTTTCGATAATTTAATCATCACATTCTTTTTATCATCTCATCGCCGAACCCAGATGATGAAACTTTATCTGCATCGCTCATCATTCTAGCAAAATCATAAGTAACTTTTTTGGCACTAATAGTTCTATCCATAGAGTTTACTAAAATATCTGCAGCCTCAACCCAGCCCATGTGCCTTAGCATCATTTCAGCCGAAAGTATTAAACTTCCTGGGTTAACTTGATTTTTTCCAGCATATTTTGGTGCTGTTCCATGCGTGGCTTCAAAAACGGCATAATCATCAGAAATATTTGCACCTGGAGCAATCCCAATACCGCCGACCATAGCAGCTAACGCATCAGAAATGTAATCACCATTTAAATTCATTGTTGCAATGACATCATAATCTGTTGGTCTTAAAACAATCTGTTGAAGAAAAGCGTCACATATAACGTCTTTAATTACTATTTTCTTTCCGTTATTAGGATTTACAATTTCTTGCCAAGGGCCTTCATCAATTTCTATCCCACCATAATTATTTTTAGCTAGATCATAACCCCAATCCCTAAATGCTCCTTCAGTAAATTTCATAATATTACCTTTGTGAACTAAAGTCACAGATGATCTATTATTGTCTATAGCATAATCAATAGCCTTTTTAACTAATCTTTCTGTGCCTTCTTTAGATATAGGTTTTATACCAATACCAACATTATCATCAAATCTTACTTTAGTTACATCAAAATCTTTTTTAAGTACTTTTAAAAGTTTAATTGATTCCTTAGAGCTAGCTTCAAATTCAACACCACAATAAATATCTTCAGAGTTTTCTCTAAAAATTACCATATCGACATCCTGTGGCCTCTTTACTGGTGAAGGCACACCATCAAAATATCTTATAGGTCTTAAGCAAACGTAAAGATCTAGTATTTGTCTCAATGATACATTTAAAGATCGAATACCTCCTCCAACTGGAGTTGTTAAGGGTCCTTTTATGCTAACAACAAATTCTTTCAGTGCGTCTATTGTTTCATCTGGCAACCATGTATCTTTGTCATATTTTTTAGTTGCTTTTTCTCCACAGAACACCTCCATCCACTCAATCTTTCTTGAACCGTTATAGGCAATTTTTACAGCTTCATTTACAACATTTATCATGGGAGGTGTTATATCAACACCTATTCCATCGCCTTCTATAAAAGGAATTATTGGGTTATCAGGAACTAACAGCTTCCCATCTTTGTAAGAAATTTTTTGACCCTTTTTTGGTATTTTTATTTTTTTGTAACTCATTGGGTAATAAAGCCTCGAAAATAAGTTTTTGCAGTTAAAATCGGTGATAATTATACTCCTAAAGTATTAATATTTGTATTTATTTAAACCAATGGACAAAACTAATAAAAAAGTAATTGTTGGTATGTCAGGCGGGGTTGACTCTTCCGTCAGTGCTTATCTATTAAAACAACAAGGCTATGAAGTTATAGGGTTGTTTATGCAGAATTGGCAAAACGAACCCGGTGAAGTATGCACATCTGAAATTGATTTCAAAGACGCATCTGATGTTTGTGATAAATTAGACATTCCTTTACATAGAGCAAACTTTTCCAATGATTATTGGAATAATGTTTTTGAGGAGTTTTTAAATGAACATAAAGCTGGAAGAACACCAAACCCAGACGTTCTTTGCAATAGGGAAATAAAATTTAAATCATTTATAAATTATGCTTTTTCAATCGGTGCTGATTATATTGCAACAGGTCATTACGCGTCGCTTAAATATATAAAAAACAGACCATATCTACATAGAGCAAAAGATACAAATAAAGATCAGACATATTTCTTACATGAGGTAAAAGAATCAGAATTTAAGAAATGCATCTTTCCACTAGCAGATTTAACTAAAAATAAAGTTAGAGAAATAGCAAAAAAAATAGGACTTAATGTTTCAACAAAAAAAGATTCTGTTGGAATATGTTTTGTCGGTGAAAAAAATATGAAAGATTTTATAGGTAGATTTATTAAGTTATCGAAAGGTCCTATATATGATGAGACAAATGAAATATTAGGTGAACATAATGGCGCAACTCTTTATACCATTGGACAAAGACAAGGTTTGCAACTAGGAGGTGTGAGTGGTAAAGACGATCTTCCTTGGTATGTTTATAAGAAAGATATCAAAAATAATATAGTATATGTGTGTCAAGGCGTTGATAATGAATTACTTTTTAGCAGCGGTCTGGAGTGCGAAAAAATATCATGGATAAATGATAATTTTCAAAAGGATGAGTTTAAATGTTTAGTTCAGATAAGACATCAGCATATACCTGTGAATTGCAAAATATCACATCATAAAAATAAATACATCATAAAATTTAGTGAAGATATCAGAGGGGTTGCACCTGGACAATCAGCAGTTTTTTACGATGATAATATGTGTTTAGGTGGAGGTATTATTTCTAAAGCTTTTTAATATAAAAAAATCTATAATGATCGCAGTGATATTTTATGAAATTTGAACACAACAACATCTCCCCTCTTGATAATAGATATTCAAGTAAGCTGATAGACACAAGGGCATGCTTCTCTGAGTTTGAGCTAGTAAAACAAAGATTTTACATAGAAATTGATTGGCTTATATATCTATGCGAAAAACAACCTAAGCATTTTATTAAAATAGATAATTCATCTAAAAAGAAGTTGATGTCTTTTAGAGATCAATTCACAGATAAACATGTTTTAAAAATAAAAAAAATTGAAAAAACAACTAATCATGATGTTAAAGCTGTCGAGTATTTTATAAGAGATTTTTTCTTAAAAGATAAAAAGCTCTCTAAATTTATACATTTAATACATTTTGGTCTTACCAGTGAAGACGTAAATTCACTAGCATATGCAGTAATGATAAAAAATGGTATTTATATTCATTTACAAAAATTACAATCATTAAATAAAAGACTTAGCTTGTATTCTACTAAATGGAAAAATATATCTTTTTTATCAAGAACTCATGGACAAGCGGCCTCGCCATCAACAATTGGAAAAGAAATTAAAGTCTTTTCTCAAAGAATAAATACAGCAATAAAATCATTAAAACTCGTAGAACCGCAAGCTAAATTTAGTGGAGCTACTGGTAATTACCATACATTTGAAATTGCTAACGATAATATTAATTGGCCAAAATTTAATAAAATATTCCTTAATTCTTTTGGGATAAAACAAAATATTTATACAACACAAATTGAACCCCATGATTGGATAGCAGAAACTGCTCAAGTCATCACAAGAATCAACAATATTTGTATAGATTTATGTCAAGATATGTGGCTTTATATTTCTAATGATATTTTTTCACTTAAAATAATCAAAGATGAAATTGGCTCATCAACGATGCCTCATAAAGTTAATCCGATAGATTTTGAAAATGCAGAAGGTAATTTTGGTATCTCAAATTCATTAAATGATTATTTTGTAAATAAATTATCCAAATCAAGACTTCAAAGAGACCTTTCAGATAGCACTGTCTTAAGAAATATTGGACTTACATTTGGCTACTCACATATAGCTTTATCATCTTTGCTTAATGGGCTTAACAAGATTCAACCAAATAAATCTTTTATAAATGAAGAGTTAAATAATAACTGGGAAGTTTTAACTGAAGCTGTTCAAACTGTGATGAGATATGAAGGTATTGATAATGCATATGAACAGCTAAAATCTCTATCTAGAGGTAAAAAATTAGATCAATCCTCTTATATAGAGTTTATAGAAAAATTAGATATATCAGATTCTGCAAAAGAAAAGTTAATCAAGCTAACACCTAAAACATATATAGGCTTATCAAATAAACTATAATTTAATTAATTTTGTAGTAGAACTACACAATAATCTCAATTAAATCAAAGATATTTGCTAATATTGACATAATATATTTATTATTATTTACTTCACTACATAACAGGGGAAATTTATGTCAAAGTTTAATAAAACAGTTGAATCTACGCGTACTATTGAAGGTATGGATTCATCTAATTGGTCTTCAATAAATCCAGAATATGTAGCAAGAATGCGTTTACAAAATGAATTCAAAACTGGAATAGATATTGCTAAATATACAGCAAACATTATGCGACAAGATATGGGTGAATATGATAATGATGTTTCTAAATATACACAGTCTCTTGGATGTTGGCATGGGTTTATTGGTCAACAGAAGCTCATATCAATAAAGAAACACTTTGGAACCAATAAAAGAAAATATCTTTATCTTTCTGGATGGATGATTGCTGCATTAAGATCAGAATTTGGTCCACTTCCAGATCAATCAATGCATGAAAAAACTAGTGTTGCTAGTTTAATTAATGAGCTGTACACATTTTTAAAACAAGCAGACGCAAGAGAGCTTGGAGGGCTATTTAGAGAGTTAGATAATGCAAAAGGGGCAGACAAAGAGAACATTAAAAACAAAATTGATAACTTCGAAACACATATTGTACCTATTATTGCTGATATTGATGCTGGGTTTGGTAATGAAGAAGCAACATACTTGATGGCAAAACAAATGATAGAAGCTGGTGCCTGTGCAATACAAATAGAGAATCAAGTATCTGATGAAAAACAATGCGGACATCAAGATGGTAAAGTTACAGTGCCTCATGCTGATTTTCTTGCAAAAATTAATGCAGTGAGATACGCATTTTTAGAGCTTGGTGTGGATAATGGAATTATTGTGGCCAGAACAGACTCTCTCGGTGCTGGCTTAACAAAACAAATAGCAATTACTAATGAACAAGGTGATCTAGGAGATCAATACAATTCATTCTTAGATGTAGAAGAAATTAACGATGCTAATATGAAACATGGCGATGTCATGATAAGTCAAAATGGTAAAATAGTTAGACCAAAGCGTTTACCATCAAACCTATATCAATTCAGAAAAGATACTGGTGAAGCTCGCTGCATTTTAGACTCTATCACAAGCCTTCAAAATGGAGCTGACTTGATTTGGATAGAGACTGAGAAACCACACATTGGCCAAATCGGAAAAATGATGGATGAAATTCGTAAAGTTGTACCTAATGCCAAACTTGTATACAACAACAGCCCATCTTTTAATTGGACATTAAATTTTAGACAACAGGTATTCGATTCATTAGCTGAAAAAGGTGAAGATGTTTCATCATATGAAAGATCTGATCTTATGAATGAGAAATATGATGATACTGAGTTAGCTATAGAAGCTGATAATAAAATTAGAACATTTCAAGCTGATGCATCCCGTGAAGCTGGTATATTTCATCACTTAATAACTTTACCAACTTATCATACAGCCGCGTTATCAACTGATAATTTAGCTAAAGAGTATTTTGGTACTGAAGGTATGTTAGGTTATGTTGCTAATGTCCAAAGAAAAGAAATCAGGGAAGGCATAGCATGTGTTAAGCATCAAAATATGTCAGGATCAGACATGGGTGACGATCATAAAGAATACTTTGCTGGAGAAGCAGCCCTTAAGGCAGCAGGTGATGATAATACTATGAATCAGTTCTAGTTATTACATGAATTAGGATCTGACCTTCCACAAATTTGGCATTCAGCACCCTCTTCTAGGTTTGCCATGCCTCCACACGAGCCCTTAATTGGTTGAGATCTAAAAATTAAACCTAGTGCTAAACCTATAAAAGATATAGAAATAATTAAAAAACCTAAAAATATTTCGTTCATATAACTAAATCATACCATTTGTTTGAATATATAAAATTAACATTATTCTCATTTTCCTCAGCAGGAGTTTCTTCTTCAGGAGCTTCTTCCTTAGCAGGAGCTTCCTGGACGATTAACATTAATGCAATATTATATTGATTTGCTATATCTATAGCTAATTCTGGACCCATAGCATTGAAAGCAGTTGCATAAGCATCAGCATAAGTTGCTGAATTATGGTGTAAAACTGTTACAGACAGGATGTTATGTTTAACGGACTCTAAAGTATTAGGATTGATGGTATGTGTAACTTTTTCTTCATTAGCGCCAGTTTTATAATTTCTATATTCACCAGAGGTTGCTATAGCTAAAAAATTATTTTTTGATTGAATTATAGTTGACGCATTATCCTTGAATGAGAGTGGATTTTGTATTCCAACGATCCAAGGATTATTAACATTTATACCATTAATAATAATCTCACCTCCTATATCAATATAGTGATTATTGAGATTTTGATTTACTAAATATTCATGAATCTTCTGAACTGCATAACCTTTTGCTATTGAAGATAAATCAAACCAATTTAAAGATATTTTTTCTAATGAACTATTTTTCTCATCTAATTTGTATGTATCATTTTTTTTATGAACTAGTTCTTTATTAAAAGTAGGTGAAAAACCCAGATTAGAAGAAACTTTTCCAAGCATGATGTTATAAAATCCTTGAGATTTTTTTTCAACATCTTTAGCTATGCTCAAGATATTAAAGAGATCTTCAGATATGAAATGATAAGTATTGGTACTATTGTTAATTATTGCTATTTCAGAATCCTCTTTATAGTTTGAAGCAACATAGTCAATTTCTGATAGTATTTTTTCAATGTTAACTTTGTGATGATCTGCTATATATTCTGGTGATTTAATTATCCAGTTAGTACCATACGCATTCCCACTGATCACATATAAACTATCTTTGTTATGACTATAAGCTACGGTTAGTAATGCAATGCCAGCGAGAAGAGCAATTATTTTTGATATAAATTGACGACTCACAATTCAATAATTAACCGCCAAAGTCATCAAGAGCAATATTTTCTGGTTCAACACCAAGATTTATAAGTAAATCTATTACAGCCTTATTCATCATTGGTGGTCCACACATATAATATTCGCAATCCTCTGGTGCTTCATGATTTTTTAAATAATTTTCATATAAAACATTATGAATAAATCCAGTATCGCCATCCCAATCATCTTCAGGCAATGGATCAGATAAAGCTACATGCCATTCAAAATTATCATACTTTTTAGCTAACTCATTAAAATCATCGACGTAAAACATTTCTTTGAGGCTTCTAGCTCCATACCAAAAAGTTATTTTACGATTAGTATTTATTCTTAGTAATTGATCAAAAATATGAGATCTCATTGGCGCCATACCAGCGCCACCACCTACAAATACCATTTCAGCATTTGTATCCTTAGCAAAAAATTCACCAAAAGGGCCAAATACATTGACTTTATCACCTGGCTTTAAACCAAATGTCCATGATGACATAAGACCTGGAGGTACATCTTGACCAGGTGGCGGAGATGCTATTCTAATATTGAATTTTATTATGCCTTTTTCTTCAGGATAGTTGGCCATTGAGTACGCTCTTATAACAGGTTCAGCTGTTATAGACTTATTATCCCAAATTTTAAATCTGTCCCAATCCTCGTGATATTCTTTATCAATATCAAAATCTTTATAGTCTATTTCATAAGCTGGTGCTTCGAGCTGTACATATCCTCCAGCTTTAAAGTCAACATTTTCACCATCAGGAAGTTTTAAAACTAGCTCTTTAATAAAAGTTGCAACATTGTCATTAGACACCACTTCACACTCCCATTCTTTGACACCAAAGACATCTTCAGGAACGTTAATTTTAAGATCATTTTTAACTGGGACCTGACATGAAAGTCTCCAGCCTTCCTTTTGTTCTGTTGCATTAAAATGTGATTCTTCTGCAGCTAAAATTGAGCCACCGCCTTCGAAAACCTGACATTTACATTGACTACATGTTCCACCACCACCACAAGCTGAAGCCAAAAAAATATTATTATCAGCAAGGGTTTGAAGTAGTTTTGATCCAGAAGGAACTGTAATGGGATTTGATGAATCACCATTGATCTCAATAGAGACATTTCCAGTTGATACTAGTTTTGATCTAGCAAATATGATTACCAATACTAGTAATAAAATAATTCCACTAAATGAGACAACGCCAAGTAATAAATCAATATTCATATTAAAGTGAAATACCTCCAAACGACATAAATCCAAAACTCATAAGACCAACTATAATAAAAGTCATTCCAAGCCCTTTTAAACCTTCAGGAATATCAGAATATTTTAATTTTTCTCTTATTCCTGCTAATACAACAATTGCAAAAGCCCAACCAAAACCTGCTCCAAAGCCATAAACTACGCTTTCTCCAAAGAGCAAATCCTTTTCGACCATAAATAAAGAAGCTCCTAAAATAGCGCAATTAACAGTTATTAATGGTAAAAATTGACCTAAGGCATTATATAAAGCAGGAACGTATTTATCTAAAAACATTTCAAGAATTTGTACACTTGCTGCGATCACGCCTATATAACTTATTAATTCAACAAACTCGAGGTTTGTTCCTTCTATACCTAACCAAGTAAGAGCATCTTCTCTTAATATATAGTTATAAATTAAATTATTTAAAGGCACAGTTATCAAACAAACCACAATAACAGCAATTCCGAGACCAAATGCAGCATCTATTTTTTTTGATATGGCAATGAATGTGCACATGCCTAAGAATAAAGATAAAGCAATATTTTCAATAAATACTGTTGTTACAAAAATATTAAGATAATGTTCAAACATTTAATTCTCTTTTAGATAAATCAGGTGATGTTGAATGTTTTGATAATTCAAAATCGTCAACCTCAACTTGTTTTGGGCGTATAGATCTAATTAACCAAATAAATAAACCTATAATGATAAAAGAGCTTGGTGGTAATAATAATAAATTATTTCCCATATACCATCCTCCTTCTGAAGTTAAAGGTAGAACCGCATAACCAAATAATGTACCTGCCCCAAATAATTCCCTTATGGTTGCAACACCTATTAATATTAAACTGTATCCTAATCCATTGCCTAAACCATCTAAAAAGCTCAATAATGGTTTTTCTTTCATAGCAAATGCTTCTGCTCTTCCCATAACAATACAGTTTGTGATAATTAGGCCAACAAATACTGATAATTTTTTACTTGTTTCATAATCGTAAGCTTTTAATAATTCATCAACTACTATAACCAGAGAGGCGATAATAGTCATTTGAACAATAATCCTAATGCTAGAAGGAATATAATTTCTTATTAGGGATATAAATAAATTGGAAAAAGAAAGTACGGTTGTAACAGCAACGCACATTACTAATGTTACTGACAGGTTATTGGTAACAGCCAAAGCTGAGCAAATTCCTAATATTTGAAGTGTTATTGGATTTTCATCTATAAGAGGTTTGATTATTACTTCTCTATAACTTTTAAGATTCATAATCTAACTCTCTTAATAATGTGGAATAACCTGATTTTCCAAACCAATATTCGATCATATTTGATACACCCCTACTGGTTATAGTTGCTCCAGACAAACCATCAACTTTAAATTGTTTTAAAGGATCATCATCTGATACCTTGCCTTTAATTACTGCTAATGCAACTGCGCCATCTTGGTATATTTTTTTTCCTTTCCAAGACTCTTGCCATTTCTCATTATTTATTTCTGCACCCAAACCTGGTGTTTCTTTATCTTCATAGTAGGTTATTCCAGATACAGTATTAAAGTCTTCCTCAATAGCAATATATCCATATAAAGTTCCCCATAATCCATAACCTCTAATTGGTAAGATTAATTTATCTATATTTTCGTCTTGATCTCGTAATATAAATATTTTTCCAACATTTTCTCTATTTTTAATTATTGCAATATCTTCAGATACAGGAACTGAAGATGATAAATTTGTATCTTTTGTTGATATTAATTGATCATAATCATCAATATTAAAATTGTTATATTCATCAAGCATCTGACCAGTATTAAAATCAATAAATTTTTGTTCAAGCTTAGAAAACTGTTCAGCTATACTGACGTCTGGTTTAATTTCTATATCTGCAACTTCAAGAACTTTTATTCTTCTGTCATTAAGTTTATTTTCTTTTTGTTGATCTCTTAGACTTACTGCAGAAACTGAAACTATAAGTGAGCACACCAAGCAAACTGCGAAAGCAACACTTATTGTTTTAATAATAGATTCATTCATTATACAAAGCTTTTCTTCTTTTAATATTTTTCATAACAACCATGTGATCAATTACAGGAGCTAGTAAATTTGCAAATAATATTGCCAACATCATTCCCTCAGGGAATGCAGGATTTATAACACGGATTAATATTACAGTTATTCCAATTACTATTCCATAAATATACCTACCTGTATTTGTACCAGATCCAGAAACTGGTTCAGTAGCCATAAATACCAAGCCAAATGCAAAACTTCCAATAACAGCATGCCACCACCACGGTATTGCAAACATTGGGTTTGTATCAGATCCTACAAGATTTAATAAAGTGGACATAGCTATCATACCAACAAATGTTCCAACTACTATTCGCCAAGATGCAACTTTAGTTGCTAGTAATATAATCAAGCCAATTAAGATAGCGATAATGGATGTTTCTCCAACTGATCCAGGTATATTGCCTAGAAAAGCATCCATCCATGTATATGAACTAGTTATACCAGACATTCCATTTTCAGCAGCAACTCCGAGAGCTGTTGCACCACTATATCCATCTGGAATGAAGTTATAGTCAGATATACCTGCTACCCATACCTTGTCACCAGATATTTGTGCTGGATATGCAAAATATAGAAAAGCTCTTCCTGTTAAAGCTGGGTTTAAAAAGTTTTTACCAGTTCCCCCAAAAATTTCTTTACCAATAACTAATCCGAAAGATATACCCATTGCTGCCTGCCATAGGGGTATGTCAGGTGGGCAACTTAGAGCAAAAAGAACTGTTGAAACAAAAGCTCCTTCATTTATTTCATGTTTTCTTACAATCGCAAATAGTGATTCCCATGCTATACCAACAGTAAAAACAACGAAATATATTGGTACAAAATAACATGCACCAAACCACATTTTACTGATAAAACTATTTGAATCATATCCAACAATACTTACAAAATAATGATGCCAATCTCCAGTATTTTGTTGGCCAATTGCATCTAAATATTCAAGTGAATTAGCACCAAGATTATACATACCAAAAAACATAGCAGGAAAAGTAGCCAACCAAACAGTAACCATCACTTTTTGTATATCAACGGCATCTCTTACATGTATGGGATTTTTTGTCTTTTTTCCATATGAAAAAAATAGATTTTCAATAGCATCAAATAATGGAAACCATTTCTTATATTTACCTTCACCAACAAAATTTGGTTTAACATTATTAAGATAATTTCTAAGAATCTTCATGTTTCTAGATAAATATTGTTAAGATTATCCATTAATATAGATGCATAATCGTATTTACTTGGACATACGTATGAGCATAAAGCCAGATCTTCTGGTACTAATTCAAGCATACCTAAATCAATAGCCATTTCAGTATCACCAACAACAAGTGCCTTCAATAATTGAGTGGCTAGTATATCCATAGGGATGACTTCTTCGTATGAGGATATCGGCACTATAGCCCTATCACCGCCTCCAATTGAAGTGTTAAATATGAATTTTTTTGGTTTAAATAATGATGAAATAAATACATTTAATTTTGAATGCAAATTAGTTCCTGGTTTTAACCAATTCATAAAGATTTCATTAACCTTATCTGGAATTACTGATATTTGGTTATCATAAAATCCCAAATAGTTCATTACACCTTCTGCTGTATGACCGTGAAGAACTGATCCAGATATTAATCTAGAATTTTCTATAACCTTGCCGGCAGTAATTTCATCTATATTTGCACCGATCCTTACATTTAATAGAGATGGGTCATGAGCAGATGGTCCGCCAAGGCTAATAATTTTATTTGTTCTTATTTTATTATATTTTTTTAAATGGCCTATAGAAATTATGTCCTGATAATTAATAGTCCAAACTGAATTATTTAAATTTACAGGATGAATTTTTGAAATATGTGTACTACTTAAACCAGCCGGATGTGGACCAGAAAATTGATGATAGTTAATATTTTTATTTGTAATATCAAACTCATTATTTTGATAACAAAGATTAATATCACAATTAAAAAATGACGTTAACACTATTAACCCTTCATCAAAAAGATCTTTATCATTATTAATAATACTAATTGGATCTACTGACAAAGGATTTGTATCACAACAGTTAATAAACAATGCTTTTGGTTCAGAATTAATTGAAGGAGTTCTATTAAATGGTCTTGTTCTAAATGCATTCCAAAGTCCAGAAGAAATTAGTGCAGACTTAATCTCTTCAGATGTTGTACCTACAGAAAAATCTACAAATTCTTCATTAGTAGCTATTTCAATTTCTATTGATAAGAATTTTCTTTTTTCACCCCGATTAATAGACTTTATTTCACCACCAGCTGGTGCTGAATAAAAAACACCTAAATTTTTCTTATCTTCAAAAAGTTTCTGCCCAGCTTTAACTTTATCCCCAACCTTAACAAGCATTGTTGGTTTCATGCCAACAAAGTCGTTTCCTAATAAAGAGACTGAAGTACATTTCGGTTGATCCGATATATTTAGAATAGGAACTCCTGATATAGGTAAATCAAGACCTTTGGATATTTCATTCACAATAACGTGTGCCTTTGTAAAGTTACTTATTAAACCGTTAAAAACAATAGAATTATAAAACTAAAGTAGTTTCGATTCTATGTTTTTAAGAAATTGGCTTTGGTAATCTTGGTAAGTTAATTTTAGCTACTTTTTTGGCTAATCCAATAACCTGTTTAGTATAGCCATACTCGTTATCATACCAACAGTATAAAGTTACCCTATTCCCGCTTGCGATAGTTGCTTTTGAATCTACAATTGATGCAAATGGACTTGAATAGAAATCAGTCGAAACAACCTCTGGCGAGTTAACATAACCAATTATTTCTCTATATTTAGAATGGAATGCTATTGATTGAAGGTAAGAATTAATAATGTCTTCAGAAACTTCTTTATCTAAAGCAAGAGAGAGTATTGCCAAACTAACATTTGGTGTTGGTACCCTTATTGCGTTACCAGTCAACTTACCATCAAGTTCTGGAAGAGCTTTAGATACAGCTTTTACAGCTCCAGTTGTAGTAATTACCATATTTAATGGAGCACCTCTACCTCTTCGATCACCTTTATGAAAATTATCAATTAAATTTTGATCATTAGTATAAGCATGAACTGTTTCAATATGCCCACCCTTAATCACAAATTTATCATTAACTGCTTTAAGAATAGGCACAATAGCATTAGTTGTGCATGAAGCAGCGGATATTATTTCATCATTATCATCTAAAATATGATCATTAATACCATATACAATATTTTTTAACTCTCCTTTTGCAGGTGCAGTCAATATTATTTTAGAAGCGCCTGATTTGATATGCTTAGATAATCCATTTTTATCTCTCCAAACTCCAGTATTGTCTATCACTAAAGGATTTTTTATATTGTAATCAGAGTAGTTAACCTCATCGGGATTATTAGCATAAATTATTTTCACAGGATTACCGTTAATAACTAAAGTTGAGTTTTCATCATCCACTCTTACAGTTCCATCAAAGGAACCGTGGACTGAGTCTCTTAATAATAAACTTGCTCTTTTATATATATCATCTTCACTAGCTTTTCTAATGACAATACCTTTGAGTCTAAAATAATTTCCAGGACCGGTTGTTTGAGTCATCATCCTTGCGACAAGCCTTCCAATTCGACCAAAACCATACAGAACAATGTTTGTTGGTTCAGTTGGTCTATTAGATGGCTTATCAATAACAGAGGCTAATTCTTTATTAATATAGTCAGGTATATTTGAGTCATCACTCTTAATTTCATTAAAAAATGGACACTTAATAGCAATTTCACCAATATCAATTTCACAATCACTTAACTTTAAAGTGCTTATATACTTAATAATTGGGAAGGTTTCCAATTCAGACAACTCATTATTGTCGGTTTGTCTGGCAAATCTATGAGCTTTCATTATCGATACGGGTGATGCATTAACAAGAGATTTTCCATAAATCATTAAATTTATTCCATCTCGGTACAAACTACCAATTAACGGAACCATAGACTCTGCAAGAGCTTCTCTCCATTTCCAGTCACCAAATGCATCTTCTGGAAGAATGCGTTTTTGTCTTTCTGTTGATTGAAAGTTTATGTCCCTATTATTATTCATAAACTAATTATAAATGTTTTATTTAGATTCCTAAATTAAACTAGTTAGATAATTTTTTTAAATGGTGGTCTGCATTTCCAAAAAGC
>MDTB01107073.1_pt1 | contig 19971 bp, 17 predicted proteins | sample 811161 | NCBI WGS metagenome assembly MDTB01 (sample SAMN05326650, study PRJNA326480) | marine metagenome | isolation source: seawater | place: Mediterranean Sea | collected 2009 | reverse complement strand
ATCCTCCCAGGTGAGAGAATATCCGTCCAAGTTGATAAAAGCCCTGAATCACTCTGCTTGTATTTAGCTTGCTTGAGAGCTGGATTAACTTACCACCCTTTAAATCCAGATTACACTGAAAGTGAATTGGAATTTTTTATTTGTAATGCAGAGCCGTCTCTAATTGTATGCAGTGATGAAAAAATAGAGTCATTCAAAAGCCTAGCTCGGGCTAATAATATCAGTCACGTTTATACGTTAAATCATGACGGAAACGGAACATTAATTGAACACTCAAAAAATTCTATGAAAGATTTTGTTACTTTCTCAACACCGCCTGATCACATTGCTGCATTACTCTATTCTTCAGGAACGACCGGAAGACCAAAAGGAATAATGCTGACTCATGAAAATCTAATAAGTAATACCGTTACTCTTTCTGAATATTGGGAATTTAGCAGAAAAGATGTATTACTCCATGCGCTTCCGATTTTCCATGTTCATGGTCTTTTTGTGGCTATAGGATGCGCTTTATATAGTGGTGCTTCGATGTACTGGTTATCAAAATTTAATGAAAAATCTATCATAGACAATTTACCGAATTGCACAGTTATGATGGGAGTGCCCACTTATTACACCCGATTATTGGCATCAAAGGAACTCTCTAAAGATCGTTGTATGAAGATGCGCTTGTTCATCTCTGGCTCTGCGCCACTGCTTGAGGAAACTTTTTTTGATTTTGAGAAAACTACAGGCCATCAAATATTAGAAAGATATGGTATGAGTGAAACGAATATGAACACTTCAAATCCTGTCCAAGGTCAGAGAAAACCAGGCACAGTGGGACCGCCTCTTCCTGGTGTCGAAGTGAGAATTGTTGATGATAGTGGAGAGGAGCTCGAAAAAAACTCGATTGGAAACCTATTAGTGAAAGGTCCGAATGTATTCAAAGGTTATTGGAAAATGCCTGAAAAAACTTTGGAGGATTTTACTGAGGACTCTTTCTTTAAAACTGGTGATAAAGCTAAAATTGATGATGATGGATACGTCAGCATTGTAGGCAGATCAAAAGATATGATAATTACTGGTGGATTAAACGTATATCCTAAAGAAGTCGAATTAATACTTGATGAAATTAATGACGTATCTGAGTCAGCAGTTATTGGTGTTCCTCATTCGGATTTCGGAGAAGCAGTAGTTGCAGTGATTGTCAGAAACTCCTCGTCCATTGAGCCTGACGAAAAAGAAATAATTTCATCTGTAAAAGATCAACTTGCCAAGTACAAATTACCGAAGCGAGTTATTTTTGTTGAGCAACTCCCAAGAAATACTATGTCTAAAGTGCAAAAAAACATTTTAAGAGATAATTACAAGAACTTATTTAGTTGAAATAAAAAATTTATGCAACAAAAGTCGAAAAATAAAAGTAATTACTTCTATCTATCAAATACTCAAAGACCGATGCTAGATCGAGCCGATGGAATCTACCTTTGGGACGAATCAGGGAACAAATACATAGACGCTTCCAGTGGTCCTATTGTTTCAAATATCGGTCATTCTAATCCCTCTGTAATAAAAGCAATGAAAAAACAGATGGATAAATCTACGTTTGGATATCGTTTAAATTTTTTCAATGAACCTGCTGAAAAATTAGCCTCATTGACAGCCTCATTGATGCCTAGTGGTTTGGATCAAATTTTCTTTACTTCAGGTGGATCTGAATCAGTGGAAAGTTGTATAAAACTCGCGCGACAATACGCGTTCAATACAAATAAAGAAAAAAAATGGAAAATAATATCCTTATATCCTTCTTATCATGGAGGAACTCTAGGTGCGCTAGCAATTACAGGTATGGATCCTTTTGTTGACCCATTTTCTAAATTAATGAAAGTTATGCCAAAAATACCCGCAGCCACCTGTTATCTAGATAACGATAATCTCAATGAGGATGAGAGAGGAATTAAATATGCCAATCTATTGGAAGAGGAAATTATTAAGCAAGATCCTGAAACAGTACTTGCTTTCATTCTCGAGCCGATCGGTGGTGCATCAACGGGAGCTCTGGTACCTCCGAATTCCTATTTTAAGCGAATAAATGAAATATGTAAGAAACACGATATTCTTATCATCACTGATGAAGTTATGACGGGTGCAGGAAGAACGGGTAAATTTCTCGCTGGCGAACATTGGAATCTCGAGCCAGATATAATAGCTATGGCAAAAGGATTCGCAGCTGGTTATGCCCCTCTTGGTGTGGTAGCCGCAAAGAATACTATAGTCAATGAGATAAATAATTCTGGTGGATTTCTTCATGGGCATACTTATGCTGGAAATCCCCTCGCATGTTCAGCTGGATTAGCTGTATTAAAAGAAATACTCTCCAAAAATTTAATCGAAAATGCTCATATTCAAGGCATCACACTTAAAGAAAAATTAAATCAATTGAAAAATGAATTTAGCTTTATTGGGGATGTTCGTGGGAAAGGGTTATTAGTGGCTTTTGAGTTGGTTGCGAATAAAGAAACGATGGAGCCTCTTCCTACATCAATGAATGCTGATACACTGCTGGTTGAAGAAGCTTATAAAAAAGGTTTAATAATCTATTCTAGAAAAACACGTGGTGGCAAAATAGGAGATCACTTTATGATTTGCCCTCCTCTTGTTATTAACAAAAAACAGATTGATGAGATTTGTAATATCCTGAGAGAATGTTTAAAAATCATTCAATCCAAGTTGAACCTCTAAAGAATGAATCAAAGCCCAAAAATAAAAATCCAACCTGGAAGAGAATGCGATGTTAATGACATTCATCACCTACTCGAAGAACTCGCTGATAGTATTGATATGAAAGATAAAATGAAAAGTGTTCCGGCGAATATAGTTCAATATGGCTTTTCATCAAATCCATTATTTCAAACCTTACTCGCAAAGCATGAAGGAAATGTTATTGGATTGTGCCTCTATTTTTTTACGTATTCTTCCTGGATGGGTGCACCGGGAATTTATATTCAAGATCTTTTTGTTAAAAAAAAATATCGAAAACAGAATATTGGTAAGAACCTAATAATCGAAACAATCAAGAATAATCAATCAAAAGATATAAATCATTTAATACTAAAAGTTGATGAAACAAATATAAGAGCAAAAAAATTCTATGAAAGACTGGGTTTCGAGTTTAAATCAGAAGAGCATACTTATTTTATGAAAGCAGAAAACATATCTGCATTGGGAGAATAAAGGAATGAATGTAATTTTTGCAAAAAACCAACTCTTACATTCCCCAAAAAGTTTTATGGTAGGCGGGCATATGGTGGATCATCCAGAAAAGCCAGCAAGAGCAGAAATATTACTTAGCGCGGCAAAAGATTTTGGGCTCAAAGTACTGGAGCCCGTGTCTTATGATCTTCGATATATACAAAAACTTCATACAGAAAGATATATTCACTATCTCAAAACAATCTTCGAGCGATGGTCACGGCGAACGAATACCTCTGATGAAGTTACTCCTGGAATTCATCCAGACAAGAGGTCATGCGGTTATCCCAAGTCTGCGGAAGGTCAAATTGGTTTTCATCATGCCGATCTCTCCAGTCCTATAAATAAGAATACATGGGAAGCAGCATTTTGGAGCGCTCAAACAGCTGCTCATGCAGCAACTATAGTAAAGAATGGAGAACAAGCTTCATATGCCTTATCTCGACCACCGGGCCATCATGCAGCAAAAGATTATGCTGCAGGTTTTTGTTTTTTTGGAAATTCCGCAATAGCTGCGGAAGCTCTGAGAGATAAATACAAAAAAATTGCTATCCTTGATATTGATGTACACCACGGAAACGGTACGCAAGATATTTTTTACCATCGTAATGATGTTCTAACTATTTCAATCCATGCGGATCCGGTTCGTTTCTATCCTTTCTTCTGGGGCCACAAAGATGAAAAGGGGGCTGATGATGGAATTGGGTTTAATATCAATATCCCACTTGAGAGAGGGACAGAAGATGATGGCTATCTCGTCGCATTAAATAATGCGATAAATTCAATCAATAACTTTACTCCTGATGCTCTAGTAATTGCGCTCGGTCTTGATGCTTATGAAAAAGATCCTCTAAAAGGTTTAGCAGTAACAACAGAAGGCTTCAAAAAAATAGGGGCAAGAATTGGTGATATGATGTTACCTACAGTGATAGTTCAAGAAGGCGGATACCTCTCTAAAGAACTTGGTATGAATCTATCTTCTTTTCTTGATGGTTTTACGCATGGAGCGGGACTGTAAATATGTTTGAATATGCTATTGAAGCCATTGCTATAATCTCAGGAAACTATCTTGCCTTGCTAGACACAATAAATAAGTCATATCGTGAGCTTATTTTATTGCTTGAAGAGGCATTAGTTGCCAATTAGAAGTTAAATAAAACTTCAATTAACCATAATTCAATTGGACTCCCCAATGAAATCTAATCTTTTTTCAACATTATCGCTTCGTGATGAATTGCTCCAGAGTATTTCAACTTTAGACTATAAAATAATGACAGATATACAGATGCAAGCCTTACCACCATTACTAAAAAATCGAGATATATTGGCTCAGGCAAGAACTGGAAGTGGTAAGACTGCTGTATTTGCTATCGGTTTACTAAATAAACTAAATATTCAATCTTATTTTACTCAAGCAATAGTAGTTTGCCCTACTCGTGAGTTATCAAATCAAGTTGCTATAGAAATACGAAAACTTGCGAGTAGTATAGCGAATACTAGAGTGGTAACCCTTTGCGGTGGAAAACCAATGGGCCCCCAATTAGCATCTCTAAAACGTGACCCACATATTGTTGTCGGGACACCAGGTCGAATTTTAAAGCATTTAGAAATTGGAACACTAAAACTGAATAGAATTGAAACATTAGTGCTTGATGAAGCTGATCGGATGCTGGATATGGGTTTTTATGATGATATTTTGAATATAATAAATGTTACACCTCTATCAAGACAGACACTTCTTTTCTCAGCAACATACCCAGAAAAAATTAAACAAGTCAGTGATAAAGTACAGATAAAACCAAAAGACATTCGCATTGAGTCAAGCCATGACATACCAGAGATAAATCAAATTTTCTTTGAGGTAGAAAAATCTCATCGGATCAAAATGGTATATAAACTTATTTCACACTATAAGCTTGAATCAATATTAATATTTTGTAATACAAAACTCTTATGCCAACAATTGGTGACTGATTTGAAGCCCTATAATATAGATGCGCATGCCTTGCATGGTGATTTAGAACAGTTTGAGCGTGATCAGATTCTGACTCAGTTTTCAAGCAAGGCATGCTCAGTATTAGTTGCAACTGATGTTGCGGCTCGCGGTATTGACGTAATAGATCTTTCAGCTGTTATAAATTTTGAGCTAAGCTTTGATCCTGAGCTTCATATTCATCGCATAGGTCGAACAGGGCGTGCTGGTGCAAAAGGTCTTGCACTAAGTTTATTTTCAAATAACGAGAGGCAGCGATTAGAAGCGATTGAGGAGTATCAGGGTAAGAAGATAAACATCGATGATTCTAATAGTTTATCGAATTCAATAAACTTTAAATTATATCCACCTATGGTATTACTTTTCATAAATGGTGGAAAAAAAGAAAAACTTAGAGCTGGAGATTTGCTTGGAGCGCTCACAGCAAATGATGGGATTATCGCTAAACAGGTTGGTAAGATTACTTTATTTGAAAAATTTAGTTATGTTGCTATTGATCGTAAGGTGTGTAAATTAGCATTGCATAAGCTGAATAATAACAACATAAAAGGAAGAAAGTTTAGGGTACGAATTTGTTAGATTTGAATTATTCGGAAAGAGATAGCAATGAAAAATAAAATCAATTTATACCTTTTCTTATGTAGTTTGTTTTTGAATGCATGTGGAGGAAACGGAACTGACTCCATAAATATAGTTATGCCAGACATTCTAATAACTTCTCCTAGCTCATTTATTGTCAGCGAAAATAAAACATCGATTGGTATAGCTTCAGGAACGACTATAAATAGTACGGACGTTTTATCATATTCACTCTCTGGTGATGATGCTAATGCTATTTCAATTAATCCTTCTTCTGGAGCTATGATTTTCAAAAGAGCTCCAGATTTCGAAACTAAGAATTCTTATCAAGTTAAATTAAATGTTGAGGCTGGTCCACTCTCTAAGTCGCAAGATGTAATAATTTCTATTTCCAATACTCAAGAACCGATATCTTGGGAGGAAGCCAGTCCAGAGTCAGTAGGTATGGACTCAGGAAAGCTAAATGATGCTTTTGATAAAATTTTCGCTGATGGTTATTGGACACAGGCCGCATTAGTAATTAAAGACAACAAACTCATCTATGAACGCTACAGAGGACTCAAAAGCGGGGAGGAAGAAGTACTTCAAAATTCACCAACCAGGGATCCAGCCTATACTGTCCAGGAGAGATGGGGTCTTAGAGATAAAAATAGTGTTGTCACATCTTGGTCAACAGCAAAGTCATTTACCAGTGTCCTAATTGCAATTGGAGTTGAGCAAGGCTTTATAAGTTCCATAGATCAAAGTGCATCTGATTTTATAGTTGAATGGGCAAATGATTCTCGCAATCAAATAACAATTCGTAACTTACTAGATATGCAGTCTGGTTTGCATAAGGTTTGTTGGGTAAATGATGGATTGGCTCCTTGCACTCGTAATGGCAATGATGCCGATATTATGTATGTCGATAATCAACTTCAGCCATGTATAAATCGAGAAATGGCTATCACAGGAGTCACATATCCTTGGCATGATTCTGGTACTACAATTTTTGAATCAGGTAACTATGAATATAATAACTGTGACACCATGGTTTTAGGAGAAATTCTGTTTCGTGCCACAGGAAAAAATATAGAGACTTACGCGGATATTAATTTATTTTCAAAAATCGGAATGGACGCAGAGTGGTGGCAGGATAATAGTGAAGATGGAAATTATCTGTCATTTTGCTGCATTGACGCTACGATAAAAGATTTCGCAAAATTTGGACAGCTAATGCTTAATAATGGAATGTTAGACGGCGAACAAATAATACCTTTATCATATATCGATAAAATTAAAGATATACCAAATAATACACCAGAGAATTTTTTTGGCTTCCCCAATTCAAGCTATGGTTTACAATTTTGGACTTTATATCAAACTCAAATACCAAATGTTGGTGATTTTCCTGCGGCTAACACTATTTATAATACTGAAGGTTATGATGGTCAGTTTATCTTGATAGATTATGCCAATAATATGCTTGTTCTTAGAAACAGCATATACCAACCCTCCATTTACGCTACTGGCGAGAGAAAATGGATTCTGAAAGATCTCGCGACAACTTCAAATTTTATTGCCTCGTTACCTGGATATATGGGATTGAATGTTACTAATCCATTCAATCCAGCAAAGTTTCTATATGATGTAACGCAGGCTATCAACTGATAATCAAAACCAACACCTAGCCTTCACAAGAGCCCTAATCTTCCGAAGAAAATCAACAAATAGGTTTAATATAATTGAAACATTTAATCTAGATAATTTAATTGTATAATTATGGTTATATCCAATAAAGGCTCAAATGATCAAATACGATTTAAGAGAGTATAAAAAACTCACCAATAAACAATACCAGATAGAAAAATATCGCTTACAAGTTGAATTATTGAAACTTCAAGAAGACGTTATAAAGCACAAAAGAAGGATTGTTATATTGTTTGAAGGTAGAGACTCAGCAGGAAAAACAGGAACTATTCAGCTTTTTTCAAGATACCTTATTCCCTCTAGCATGAATTACATTAATTTAGGTGTACCTTCTAAATCGGAATCAAAAAACTGGTTTAAAAGATATGAAAGAAAATGGCCAAAAAAAGATGCAGATGGAAAGATAACCTTCTTTGATAGGTCGTGGTATAACAGAGCATTAATCGAACCCACGTTAGGGTATTGCAGTCAAAGGCAATATAAAAATTTTCTGAATAAAGTAAATTCATGGGAAAAAAAACAAATTAACAAAGGGATTGAGTTGACAAAATTTTATCTCTCTATTGATAGAAAGACTCAACAGAATAGATTAAAAACAAGAAAAAACAGTCCAATCAAATATTGGAAGTTCTCTGAAAGTGACGCAAAAATAATTAGCAAATATGATGTGTTCACACTTTACAAAGAACAGATGTTTGAAAAAACATCAACGACTATATCACCTTGGATTGTGATTAATGCTAATAATAAAAAAATTGCACAAATAACTGCTATGCATTACATACTGAATAAAATTGATTATGAAAATAAAATTGTGTTGGAGCCAATTAAATTAAATGACGATATATCAAATTACACGTATAATTTTGAGGGCGAAGTTTTTTCAAATTTAACTTACTCACAATACAACATTCTTTCTAAATACCTTGGCTAAAATAAATAAAATTTCTGTTATAGATATAGGAAGTAATTCAATAAAGCAGAGAATCTATAAAGCAAGTAGTAATAATGAACTAATAAAGGAACTTACCCAACATCGAAAGCGTATTCCACTCTCTTTAGGTAAAGACGTCTACAGAAAAAATAAAAATTTAATTAAAAAATCAACAATCAAAAAACTTGGAAAAATTCTTAAAGATTTCCAAGAAAAAATTTTTAATGAAAACATAACTCATTCAAAAGCCTGTGCCACAGCTGCATTTAGACATGCAGCTAATCGCCATAAAGTTTTATGTGAATTAAAAAAATATTCCAATATCAATATCGAAGTAATTTCAGGAAAAGAAGAAATTGCTTACATTGGTAATATTGATCTCTCACCGTATGAATTAACTGAAAATTATTTAATTGTTGACGTTGGTGGTGGAAGTACAGAAATTTTAGTTAAACAGAATTCTCATACACTTGACATGGAGTCTTTCTCTATCGGAACTATATCTTTGTCTAAAAAAAATGTTAGCCGCAATGTATGGGAAGCAATGAATAAATGGCTTTGCCAATTTAACTTCGAGGGTACACCTATTCTAATTGGTATTGGTGGAGGCATTAGGGGTCTTCTTGGGGCATCAAACAGAAGGTTAGAATCGAACAATTTTTATCAACTATACGAAAATATTTTATTCACTAGTGTAAATGAAAGAATGTCAAAATTTATTATTCCTCGTGATAGAGCAAGGAATATCCATCATTCTGCTTTCATTTATCAACATATATTAAAACTTACTGGAATAAAAAATATTAGAGCAATCCCGTTTGGGCTTTCTGAAGGAATTGCATTCTCTATTATAAAAAACAATAAAGAGTAATGGTTCCCGAGTCCGGACAGCCAAAAGATCTCTTACTAGAGTGCGATACAGAGACCAGATCAAAATGGTTTGTAAGCTTATTTCTCACTATGAGCTTGAATCAGTGCTTTTTCAAAAGTTTTTGCAACATTACTCCAAGATAAAGATTCGATTGACTCTGCACAAATTTTAGAACTTATTTTCTGAGCATATGAAACTGCCACATGCAAATCGTTATGAAGATACCCATTAATCTCATTAATGATGATGTCCTTAGGACCTGTCACAGGATACGCAGCTACAGGTGTTCCGCAGGCTATCGCCTCAATCATAACGATTCCAAAAGTGTCTGTCTTTGATGGAAAAACAAAAACATCGGCATCAGAATAATATTGTGCAAGTTCGTTATCAAATTTAGGTCCAACAAATTCAACAGTTTTATATTTTTTTTTATACTCATTGAGCATGGGTCCTGATCCAATCACAATTTTTTGTTTAAGTGTCTCTAATTTAAAAAAATCTTCAAGATTTTTTTCTTTTGAGACTCTACCAACATATAACAAATAATTTTGCTTAGATGATTTTTGTCTTGGGTAAAAAATATTTTTATTAATAGCCCTATTCCATAAAGTTAAATGCTGAAATCCTTTTGATGAAAGTTCATCAATCTGAGAGCTAGTGTTTACTAATGTTTTGTATGCTTTTCCATGAAACCATCTCATATAACCATAAGTTAAGAATAAAGGAAGAAAGAGAATCTTTTTAAAGTAATCAGGAAATTTAGTATGTATGGCTGTTGTAAATTGAATATTATTTTGAATCGCAAAATTTCGTGCAAATAAGCCCAAAGGGCCTTCTGTAGCAATATGTAAATAGTCCATATTTTCAGTTAGATAATGTCTTATTTTCCAGGGGTTTATTGCTAGAGAAATTTCTGGATAAATTGAAAATGAAGTACATTTAAATAGTAGAGGATGGATGATCACTACTTCATAATTTTTCTTTTTTAATTCTATTTGAAGAGCATTTAATGTTGTAACAACACCATTTACCTGAGGAAACCATGCATCTGTAACAATTACAATTTTCATGCAGCCTCATTCGTTATATCAAGAATTTTATCATTGATTAATCCTCCATAATGAATTATTTCAATGCCACCATCCTGATTTTCTACCAGCGCTGTACAAGACTCTACCCAATCACCACAATTCATATAGTCTACCCCATGAATTTTTCTTATTTCTGCATGGTGAATATGACCTGAAATTACGCCTTCATATCCTTTCTTTTTACAAGCCAATGCAAGCGTCTCTTCAAAATCGCTTATAAAATTAACTGCTGATTTAACTTTGTGCTTAATAAAAGCAGAGAGGGACCAATAATTTTTATAGCCAAATATTTTTCTAAGTGCGTTCCAGAAACGGTTAAAAGTCATAAGTATTTCATAACCAACAGATCCTAATACTGCAAGCCTTCTGCTGTATTTTGTTACAACATCATATTGATCACCATGTATTACAAGGATTTCCTTACCGTCCTCAGTTGTGTGCACAGCCTTATCTACCACTTTTATATTTCCTAGATCTAATGGAGAGAAAGATCTAAGAAATTCGTCATGATTACCTGTTATGAAGATGATTTCTGTTCCTTGTTTTGAAAAAGAAAGCAATCTTCTTACAACATTAGTGTGAGATTGAGGCCAGTAAAAATTTTGACTTAATCTCCAGCCATCGATTATATCTCCAACTAAATAAATCTTATCGCAAGAATATTTATATAAGAAATCTAATAGTTTTTCAGATTGGCAACCTTTTGTTCCTAGGTGTATATCACTGAGCCAAATAGTTTTATAATGAGAATCAGATTTACCAGAATTATTCATATACCCACCTATATCTCCGATATTATGTGGTTTTAATACCAAGTTTTAGTACTAAAATTCCTTTTTTATGATAAAGGTACATGTTTACAAAAATGTGAACGTTAAGTTTCTATTTTATTACAAAGATATAGTAACTCCCGCTTCCTATCATACTCAGCTTCAACTTCTTCCATCATTTTTTGAAGCAATCAAAACCAACACCTAGCCTTCACAAGAGTTTGTTGATTGTGTAGGCTTTGTTTATGAATAAAAGCATCTTCTCAATGAACACGTTGTCCAAGTATGGTGATCTTTTTCAGATTATTGGTGTGATCGGTATAATTTCTTCGTTAATCTTTGTCGGTCTTGAATTAAGGCAAACGCAAAAGATAGCTATTGCAGGACAGCAACAAGCCAGAACCATCCTAAGAACCAATCAACTTCTTTCGGCTTATGATTTTACTCCAGAAGAAATAGGAGTAGAAAACATTCCTTGGAGTCAACAATCCAATCTTCAGAGATATACCAGAGAACAAAGACAAGTATATTATTGGACTGTTCTTGAGAATAACTTCTATCAATATTCACAAGGCATGATGGATGACGAGATATGGAATAAAGAGAAACAATATATTGATATGCAATGGAGTCATTGTCATTTACGTCATGTATATGAGGGTCAGGTCTTTATGGAGTCCTTTAAAGAATACGTTGCCAATCTTCCAGATCCATGTGTGAATGGAAATTATTCTGATGGACTGATAAAAAAGTTTAATTAGACACAAATCAAATCTACTTAATAGCCAAATTTGGCTAAAAATGTTTGAGCATAAGAATATATACCAGTACCCCACCATGGTCGGTTGCCTGCCCTTGAACAGGCAAAGCTTCATACAGATTACAGACAAGCTTACGCTTGAAAAAAATGTGCTATATTAAGAAAAGAACAAGAGATATATAGGAAAAAATTCAGCAATCTACACCTCCCATATACCTCCCAAACAAATCAAAATTTGCGAAACTCAATAGAATAAAGGGATACAAGCTATCTATGATTAATGATCCACAATGGTTTTCTATTCTTCCTCCAATAATTGCAATTATCTTAGCCATCAAAACAAAGCAGGTGATACCCTCTTTATTCGCCGGTATCTGGATCGGGTGTTTCCTATTAAATGAGTTCGATCCAATAACTGGTTTAGCAGAAAGCTTCGAAAGCATCATTAATGTTTTCAGTGATTCTGGAGATACAAAAGTATTGATTTTCACTCTACTGATTGGGGCATTGATAAACACAATTGAGAAATCTGGAGGGGTGAGTGGTTTTGTAAAGTTTCTAGAGAATCGTAAATGGGTCCATACAAAACTAAGAGCTCAAATGCTTGCTTGGTTTACGGGGATAGTGATTTTTATAGAATCCAATATTACATTACTAGTTGCAGGCTCAGTAAGTAGACCACTATTCGATCGTTATCGTATTTCAAGAGAAAAGCTAGCTTACCTAATAGATGCAACCTCAGCGCCTGTTTGTGTAATGGTTCCACTAAATGCTTGGACCGCAGTTATTATAGGACTTGTTGCATCAACAGGAGTTGATAATGCTTTCGAAATATTCATAAGATCTATTCCTTACAATCTCTATGCAATAACTGCAATCATCCTAGCTTTGTTTTTCATCATCAAACAGATTGATATTGGACCAATGAGAGCAGCTGAAGCAAGAACACAAAATGGTCAAATTACCTGGCAAGAAAATCATGTAGAGGCCGAAGTGACTGATAAAGAGGAAGATTCTGCTTCCCAAAAAGATGCTATTTTTATGATTGTACCAATTTTAACCATGACCTTCGCAATGCCCGCAGGACTTTTCTTAACTGGTGCAGGAGACATTATGAAAGGTAGTGGATCTACAGCAATATTTTGGTCTATATGTGCTGCATTATTTGTATGTTGGTGTATGTTACTCTCAAAGAAAAAGGCAAACGTGAACGATCTCATGAAGTTATTTATGGAAGGCGCAGGAAATCTCCTACCAATTGCATGCATTCTTCTTATGGCCTTAGCATTGGGAGATATCGCTAAATTATTGGGAACAGGACCGTATGTTGCAGGAGTAGCTGGAGCGAATGTACCAGTTATATTCTTAGCTCCCCTCGTATTCTTGGTATCTGGTTTTATAGCTTTTTCGGTGGGATCAAGTTGGGGTACATTTGCAATTATGATCCCTATTGCAATGTCAATCGCAGCGACGTTAGATCTCTCTACTTCGTTAATGTTGGGTGCCGCTCTCTCTGGCGGAATATTTGGTGACCACGCATCCCCGATAAGTGATACAACAGTTGTCGCATCCATGGCAGCAGGCACGGATCACATAGAGCATGTAAGAACTCAGCTTCCTTACGCGCTTATTGCAGGCACTATTTCAGTGATTGGTTTTATTATACTCAGCATGATCCCATAGCCCGCTATGCAAATAAGATACAGGCCCTGACATTAATACGTCTTCATCATCCCCTAATTCAATGATCATATTTCCAGCTGGCAGTATCACGTTAATTTTTTTATTGGCAATTAATTTCCTTTTGAAGGCTGCATAAACAGCTACACAAGCTCCAGAGCCGCAAGCTGCGGTTAATCCAGCACCTCTTTCAAAAACCTTTAATCTCAAATTATTCATATCAATAATTTCTGCGACGCCAACATTAACTTGCTCAGGAAATAAATTACTCATTTGAATCTTAGGGGCCCATTTTTCAATATCGATATCATCCAAACAATCTACAAAGAAGGTTATGTGGGGATTACCAATATTGGTTATTACTGCATCTGTAAGAGGTCCGATATTTATGTCTGCATGTAGTGTATTAATATTTTTTGAAAGAGGTATGTCATCTGGCTTCATCGATACTTTTCCCATATGACATTTCACCCAATCATTTTCTATTAAATAACAATCTAAAACTCCTGCTAATGTCTCTATCCTGATCTCTTTTCTATTCATATTTTTCATTAACGCCCAAGCTAGACATCTTGTTGCATTTCCACAAGCCTCAGCTTCTCTTCCATCTACATTCAGTATCCTCATAAATACTGCAGCATTATTATCTAAACCAAGCTTGGTGGGATTTTGAATAATAATAACTTGATCAACGTTAATTCCGTTTTCTGGATCACAAATTTTAATAATTTCACTTATGTTTGGATCGAATGACCGGTATCGACTATCAAATATTGCAAAATAATTTTTTAATCCATGCATTTTTAAAAACCATCTTTCTTCTTGCCTTGTTTTCGTGAAGAATTGAGATAGATCTTTTTTATCTTTTGTCATTTTGTATGTTACTTTTAGCTGATATCGAATTCTTATTTAGTTAAATTTAAATAACTTTCTTCTAATATAGCATTAGAAAAATTATAGAGGTGATTTGTGTCAACAAAATTATATATAGAAGACACCTATTCAAAATCTAATCAAACTGTTGTCTGTGATAGCTTTGAAAATGAAATTATTCTTGATCAGACGGTATTTTATCCTCATGGAGGAGGACAACCGGGTGATACTGGGGAACTACAATGGAATGATAAGGCTATAAAAATAATAAATACCTATAACAATAAGGATGGTTCGATTGTTCATGTTGCTGCTGATATGAAAGATATACCTCGTAGTGGCGATACTGTTATTACATCAATTGATTGGGTAAGGCGATATCTTCATATGAGAATGCATACCGGTCTTCACCTTTTGGGTTCTGTTTTAAAATATGGAGTAACAGGAGGAAATATTTCTAGTGAAAAAAGTCGTTTGGATTTTGATATGGAAGAGCCTGTAGATAAAGAATATGTTAACAGTCAACTTGAAAAACTTGTGAGTGAGGATCATCAGGTTACTTCATCATGGATCACACAAGAAGAATTGAAAAAAAAACCTGAATTAATAAGAACAATGTCAGTTAGACCCCCAGAAAATGCTAATAACATAAGACTGGTGAAAATTGGAAGCGTTGACCTTCAGCCATGCGGGGGAACTCATGTTAAATCGACAGGCGAAGTTGGAAAAATCGTGGTCAGTAAAGTTGAAAAAAAAGGAAAAAGAAATCGACGCGTTAATGTTAAACTGATGAACTAATTATGGAGAGAGATATGGCAACGGGAATAACAAGGCGTTCGGTTTTGGGTGGGATGATGGCTGGTGTTACGTCTTTATCATTGAGTCCAAACATATACTCACGAGTAGGTCCACTTGATCATATCGTCCGTCTCAGTTCCAATGAGAATCCATACGGACCGAGTAAAAAAGCATTATTAGCAGCTTCTCAAGCTTCTTCGATGGGTGCTTATTATCCTAGTAAAATTACAATGGAATTAATTGAATCGATCGCCAAAAAAAATAATCTCAACACTTCTCAAGTCACATTAAGCTCGGGCTCAAATGAAGTCCTATCTGCGGCTGTAGTTGCTTGGGGTAAGCGTGGAAAAATACTTAGTCCTGAATTTACATACGATCTTCACTTAGGTTATGCCGAAAGAACAGGAACACAAGTCATACGACTGCCTCTAGACAGTGAGATGTCAATCGATCTCGATGCTTTTGAAGATGCTATTGATGATAATGTAAGTATGATTTATTTATGCAATCCAAATAACCCAACAGGAAAAACGATAGATGGTGATGTTCTAAGAAACTTTTGCCGCAGAGTTGGAAGAAAAGTGACTGTTTTGGTAGACGAGGCTTATAACGAACTAACAGAGGATCCAAAGTATTCGTCCATGACTGATTTAATTAAAGATAATGAAAATATCATAATAACCAGAACGTTTTCTAAGCTATATGGCATGGCAGGAATGAGAATTGGTTACGCTATGGGCAGACCGGATCTAATAAAAAAAGTTAGAAATCATGTAATGGCATGGCCCAATATCGTTGGTTTAGCTGCTGCAAATGCAACCTATGAAGAAAATGATTTTATAGAATATTCTCTAAATAGAATTAACGAAGGAAGAAAAATTGTCAATGAAGTCTTCAGAAATAATGGCATAGAACCACTTCCATCAGAAACGAATTTTGTTTGTGCTGACATCGGAAGACAAGTCAGTGAGTTTGAGCCGAAATTAAGAGAGATGAATGTTCAAGTTCACAGAGCTTATCCTCTTTATCCTAGACATCTTCGAGTTAGTATGGGAAAAATTGAAGATCTAGAAAGATTTAGTGATGTATTCACTAACATCTATCAAGCATAGACTTATCTGATTTTAGGAGAGTAAAGTTCTGCTTCTGCTTTTGATAGTTGACTAATTTTGAAGTTCCAATCCGTTAATGTAGAACTAATACGTAATCGGTATCTTCCAGAATCATTAAACAATTTTACTCCATTACCAGCGTATTTAGTCTTAAAAATTCTACCTATCAAAAAACCTGTTTTTGCATCAACCAAAGAAATTTCAAGTCCCATCGTTTCACGGTAATTGCTATTTATTCGCCAATCAAGAATCCAAGGTGCCCTAACCTCAAACTCTGAAGTTGTGATTGATCTCTTGCCGGAAAATTCTCTAATTAATTCTGCTGCTTTTGATTCAAAAAAGAAAAATGGTAACAACGAAAAAGCAAATATAATTCGCTTAAGAGATCTAAAGAAATAGTTTGATATAATTTTTTTCATAACCAAAACAAATCTTAACTTATCTTATGGTTTATTAAAATTCTATATCAGTTAAAATTAACAAATGAGCCAAATTAAGGCATAATCGCACCTCAATATTTACTATCAAATAATAATGAAATTGATCAATAAATTTTATAATAATAATCAGTTATATTTTCTAAAGCCCTTGCTTATAGTACTGGGGCTATTTATGAATGACCTTGCTCTCTCACAAAATAATAACTCGTCAATCAGAGTGAAAATAGATAACTCTGAAATTATTGATGTAACGAGAGCAGAAGCAGATGTAAACATAAAAATTGATGGAAAGATCGACGAGCAAGAATGGCAATCTCTCACAGTATATGACCCTTATAAAGTTACAGAACCTGATACATTAAGTGAAACCACTTACGAAACAAAAACACGTTTTTTCTATACATCTTCCGGTTTCTATTTCTCTATGGAGATGGAACAACCAAAAAATACTCTCGTAAAGCGTTTCAAGGTTAGAGATGACTGGCAAACACAATCAGATAAAGTTGGCTTTTCTTTAGATACTTCAGGTGATGGAAAATACGGCTATTGGTTTTCAATAGCATTAGGCGATTCTGAGGGTGATGGAACTCTTATGCCAGAGAAAATTTACACGGCTGATTGGGATGGTGCATGGTATGCCGCTACTAGTGAAACTGAAAATGGTTGGTCAGCAGAATTTTATTTACCATGGTCGCAAATGGCAATGCCTAAAGATACGGATGATAGAATTATTAATCTTTTTAGCTTCCGAGAAGTTGCTCACTTAAATGAACAATGGTCTTGGCCAGCACTTCCGGACTCCATTCCTCAATTTATTAGTTTATTCCAACCCACAAGAATGAATAATGTCGATCTCAAACAGCAATGGAGCGTTTTTCCTTATGCTTCTTCGTCTTATGACAGAATTGACAGTGACCCACTTACCAAAGCAGGTGTTGATTTATTTTGGAGACCGTCAACAAACGCACAAATCACGGCAACGCTAAATCCAGATTTTGGTGCTGTCGAAGCTGATAATGTGGTTGTTAACTTATCAGCTAATGAAACTTTCTTTCCCGAGAAAAGATTATTCTTTCAAGAGGGAAATGAAGTTTTCGTAGCAACTCCCAGAGCCAGTGATTATGTTTGGGGAGGAAGAAGTAAAGTTACTGTTTTAAACACGAGGCGTATCGGAAGCAGGCCAATACTTCCAGATACACCAGATGGTGTAAGTTTCTCAAAAAGAACACAAAAGACCACAAAAGCAGATTTAAATGGGGCGATCAAAAGTACTGGTCAAATTGATAAATTTCGATATGGGATTCTTTTAGCGTCTGAAGACGATACTGACTTAATGGCAGATGATAATAAAACATATAACCAGGTAGGCAGAGATTTTGGCGTATTTAGATTGCTTTACGAAAATACTGATAATGGTGATACCAGAGGTTTAGGTTTTATATCAACAACGGTAGCAAAACCAGAAACCGATTCTGTCGTCAATGCGGCAGATTTTCATTATTTAAGTGAATCTGGGATATGGAAAGCAGACGGTCAATACATTCTATCAAAAACTCATGAGGATGGTTCTGGAAAAGGTGGTTTTTTTGATATTGTTTATTCGCCAGAAAAAGGTAAAAGAAATCAACTCAAAATGAGTGTATTTGATGAAAAAATGGAAATTAACGACTTAGGATTTAATCAAAGAAAAAATGTTAAAGACATACAGTACAACTATACATCTATAAATTCTAATTCAACCAGATTTAGAGATACACAAGTAAATGGGTATATGAGATACGGAGAAAATTTTGATGGTCATCGTATATCTAATGCTATTGGAGGAAGTGTTAATTTAACGCTTAATAACCTCAATGAGATTCAGGGATCCTTTGCGCATTGGCCTACCCGTTTTGAGGACAGAGAAAGTTATGGTAACGGCACTTTCAAACTCAGGCCGAGACAAAGACTGAGGTTTGAATATAAGACCAATCCATCTGAATCTTTCTCTTATGGTGGAACATTGACATATCAAGCGGAGGATATGAAAGGCAGGAAAGCCGAGGGTGAGCTTGAATTTACATGGTACCCAATGAGCAATCTTAGCCTTAATGCAGAGTTAAAGTATGTTGATGGAAGTGGAGGATGGTTGTTACATCAACAAGAAAAGGATTTCACGTCGTTCTTTCATCAGAAATGGGAGACAGAATTTAAACTCAACTACTTCATAAATGCCAAGCAACAACTAAGCTTGAATCTACAATGGGTTGGTATTCAAGCGCACGAGAATAAATTTTATGTGATAGATGCAGATAGATATAGACTCAATGAGATCAGTAAACCTTACTCAGAGAGTGATAATTTCAGTATATCCGATTTAAGTGTTCAACTTCGATATCGATGGCAGATTGCACCCCTGTCTGATGTATATTTTGTTGTTACAAAATCAGGCTCAAATACTGCAAAATATACCGCATTCAATGATCTTGCCGAAGATACATTTGATAATCCTCTGAGTGACGAAATCATTCTAAAAATTCGGTATCGGTTTGGATCCTAAATTTACAGATTCACCTCAAACAAAACCTCATTTCTTCTCATAAACCATGGTGTAAATGGCGCATTGTATCTTGCATAAATCGCATCGCCAGTAATTGTGATATTTTGTGTTTTGAGATTATTTAAAAGACGATTTTCGTGTTTTTTAAAATTCTTTTCTGTCCACCTACCTGAAAATTTTATTACTGCCATCGTCCTTTTATCGATATTTTTTATTCTTATTCTCTCGTCATTGGGTTTTGGAAGATTACTTTGATTGTATTTTTTCTCCATAACAAATCTGTATGTGTAAACGCTAGAATCTGATGTGGAAAAAACGGGTGCGGTCATATTCATTTTTTCTGAGGATTGAATGTTCTCAGACTCCACAGGAGTAGTCATGCTCATTTTTTCTGAGGATTGATTATCACCAAATATATAACCTGCTAAGATTCTGAAAGCTGAATTTCCTGAATTCTGATAAGTGCCATTAATATCTACCTCTGCCACCATATAAGGCTCATAATCTCTAATCTCAAAATCGTCATACTTCTTAATTACGGTGTATGAGGGTTCTTCTAAAGCGCTCAAGTTTCCACCGAAAAAAATGAATAAAAAGATAAGCATATT
>MDTB01163438.1_pt1 | contig 19972 bp, 14 predicted proteins | sample 811161 | NCBI WGS metagenome assembly MDTB01 (sample SAMN05326650, study PRJNA326480) | marine metagenome | isolation source: seawater | place: Mediterranean Sea | collected 2009 | reverse complement strand
AAAATAATAGAGAAAATTGGGCCAATTTTAGCCATAAATAATGAAGAGTTTACAGATCAGTATGTTGTTGAAAAATTTAATTAAAGACATTCCAAAAGATAAAAGAAATATCTTCATCACGGGACTTTCAACCAATAGTAAAAAAATTAAAAAAAATTTTATTTTTTTTGCTATTAAAGGAAATAAATTAAATGGTGAAAAATTTATTAATAATGCAATCCACAAGGGTGCTTCGGTAGTAGTTTGTTCTAAAAGTTACAAAATTAGAGACAAGAAAGTTGTTATATTAAGGAAAAATAAAATAAGACAGTTTTTAAGTGAGATATCTTCAAAATATTACAAATCTAAACCTAAAAATATTATTGCAGTTACAGGGACTAATGGAAAAACATCAGTGTCTGATATATTCTATCAAATATTAAGAATTAATAATATTCCGGCAGCCTCAATAGGCACTTTTGGAATAAAATATAATGATAAAATTATAAAAACCAGCCTTACCTCACCTGACACAATTACACTTCATAAAAGTTTAAATTATTTAAAAAGTAACAAAATAAATAATGTGATTATCGAGGCCTCAAGTCATGGTTTGGATCAAAAAAGATTACATCACATAAAATTTAAAGGAGCAATTTTTACAAATTTTAGTCAGGATCATTTGGATTATCATAAAACTATGAAGTCTTATTTAAATGCAAAACTAATATTATTTAGGAAAATTTTAAATAAAAAATCTACGGTTATCTCTAATAAAGAAATTTCGCTTTATAAAGTTTTAAAGAAAATTTCGAAAAAGAATAATTTAAAAATTTTAGATATAAATAAGACTTTACAAAAAATTAAAAATATTCCTTTAAATTTTAACGAGGATTTTAAAATTAAAAATTTGGCCATGGCAATAGAAGCGGCAAAATTATGCGGACTCAAAGATAAATTGATATTTAGAGCAATAACAAAACTTAAGAATGTTAGTGGAAGGCTTGAGTTAGTAAAAAAATATCCAAATGATGTGAAAGTATTTATTGATTATGCGCATACCCCGGATGCTTTATTTAAAACTATTATGTCTTTAAAGAATAGTTATGGAAATAACATTTCTTTAGTCTTTGGATGCGGAGGTGAAAGGGATCAAACTAAAAGACCCATAATGTCAAAGATAGCTAATGAAAATTGTAAAAAGATTTATATAACAGATGACAATCCCAGAAATGAGAAACCTGAAAAAATTAGAAAAGATCTCTCAAAAAATATTTTAAAAAACAAATCTTTTAATATCGGAAATAGAGCATTAGCTATTAAAAAAGCAATTTTAAATGCGGATCCGCAAGAAATAATTTTAATCGCAGGGAAAGGCCATGAAGAGCAACAAATTTATAAAAATAAGATATTAAATATTTCAGATAAAAAAATTGTAAAAACCATAAAAGTTAAAGCGAAAATCATGTCAAAAAAAAAACAAACCTATTCACAAAACAAATTAATACTTAATAAAATTTTAGGAAAAACAAAATTAGTAAACTTTAATGGATTGTCAGCAGATACAAGATCAATTAAAAAAGATAATTTATTTTTAGCCATTAAAGGAAAAAAAAAAGATGGGAATAAATATATTAATATTGCTTTAAAAAAAGGTGCTGGATGCATCATTTCATCTAAAATTTCAAAAAAAAATAATAAAAAAATAATAAAAGTAAAAAATTCTATCTTGTTTTTAAATAGTTTTGCAAAATTAAAAAGAAAACTTTCTTTAGCAAAAATAATTGCAGTAACGGGTAGTGCTGGTAAAACATCTTTAAAAAATTTATTAAAAGATCTATTACAAAATTTTAACAAGACCCATTCTTCACCTAAATCCTTTAATAATCATTTAGGAGTTCCTATAAGTCTATCTAACTTGAGTTTTGATGATAAATTTGGTGTTTTTGAGGTTGGCATGAGTAGAGCCGGCGAAATTAAAAATTTAACAAAGCTAATTAAACCTCATATAGGAGTTATAACAAATATAGGTGAAGCACATATTGAGAACTTTAGAAATATTCATGGAGTAGCAAAAGCTAAATCAGAAATTATCGAAAACATAATTAAAGGCGGAACTATAATTTTAAATAGAGACGATAAATTTTTTAATTTTCTATCAAAGAAAGCCAAATCATATAAATTAAATATTTTTACTTTTGGCTATCATAAAGAATCAGATGTTCAAATTAAGAAAGTTATAAAAAAAAATAATGCCTCAAAAATTTTTATAAATATTGATAATCAAATTACGTATCTAAAAATTGGAGATTTAAATATTTATAACGTGCTTGCATCAATAGCAGTTTTAAAAGTATTAAAAATCGATATTAATAAAATTACAATGAAATTTAAAAATTTTGAGTCGCTTGATGGAAGAGGAAAAAAACATTTTATCACGAGATACAAGAAAAAATTCAATCTAATTGATGAAAGCTATAATGCCAATCCTTTGTCGGTAAAAAATGCCATTAATAAACTTAGTTTAATTAAAAAAGAAAAATTTAAGAAATACTTAATACTTGGAGATATGCTCGAATTAGGTTCTTTCTCTAGAAAATATCATGAGCAATTGTCTAAAGTTATTAACAACTCCGATATAGATAAAGTATTCATTAAAGGAAAAAAAACAATTTTCACATATAAACAACTTAACGAAAATAAAAGAGGAAATATTTTACAAAATAACGAAGATATAGACTTTAGCCTTAAAGAAACGATCTCAAATAATGATTATTTAATGATTAAAGGATCGAATGCTACAGGACTAAATGATTTTAGTAAAAAAATGATAAAAGGGATATAAATGTTATTTAGTTTATTAATTTCATTAGTAGAGCAATATTCGTTTTTAAACGTATTCAAATACCTAACTTTTAGAACTGGATTATCTGTGGTTACATCATTAGTAGTTGTATTTGTTGTTGGCGGACCATTGATAAAATTTTTTTCTGAAAAAATGATAACTGGACCTATAAGGCAAGATGGACCTATAGATCACATTATTAAAAAATCTGGCACCCCAACTATGGGCGGAGTAATTATTATCATTGGTATAGTATCCGGCACACTATTATGGGCAGACTTAACTAATATTTACGTTTGGACTTTAATATTTGTTTCATTGTCTTTAGGAGCCCTAGGATTATTAGATGATATACTTAAAATTAGATATAAAAATTCAAGAGGTCTTAAATCTAGATATAAATTTCTTGGTCAAGTTATTATTAGCATAATAACTCTTATAATTTTGATAAAATATTCAAACCATGAATTTTTATTTAATCTTTACTTTCCGTTTTTTAAAAATTTAATATGGCATATGGGTTTATTTTTTATACCCTTCGGTTTATTTGTAATCATCGGAGCATCAAATGCTGTAAATTTAACTGACGGCTTAGATGGATTGGCAACAGTACCCGTTATGTTGGTGGCACTTTCATTTACACTAATTTCATATGTAGTAGGAAATACAATATTCTCAGAATATTTGCAGATCCAATATATTCCAGATGTGGGAGAACTATCTATTTTTTGCGGATCAGTTGTTGGGGCTTGTTTAGGTTTTCTTTGGTATAATGCTCCTCCAGCAAAAATTTTTATGGGGGATACCGGATCTCTTTCTCTTGGAGGCTCTCTAGCTGCTATAGCAATTATTGTTAAACATGAAATTGTTTTAGCTATTATCGGAGGATTATTTGTTTTAGAGACAGTTTCTGTAATTATCCAAGTATTATCGTTTAAATTAACCGGAAAGAGAATTTTTATGATGGCACCTATACACCACCATTTTGAAAAAAAAGGTTGGGCTGAGTCTACGATTGTAATTCGATTCTGGATAATTGCAATTATTTTAGCATTAATTGGATTAGCAACACTGAAATTAAGGTAGATTATGCTACGACCTCCAAAACTCAAAGAACTGTCGTTCCTTGTTTATGGACTAGGTTTATCTGGAAGGTCTGTAATAAAATTTTTTAAAAAAAATAATATTAATAATTTTCAAGTTTGGGACGATAAGCAAAAAATTTTAAATAAAAAATATAGATCAAAAAGTTTGATACATACCTTAAATAAAGTTGATTATATTGTCTTGTCTCCAGGTATAAGTTTACTAAAAAAAAAAATACTAAGTAAATTTAGAAAAAAAATAATAACAGATATTGATTTATTTTATTTAAATAATAGCAAATCTAAAAGTATAGTAGTAACTGGCACAAACGGTAAATCAACAACTTGTAAATTATTAACACATCTTCTTCGAAAGACTAAATTTAAGTGTTCAATGGGTGGAAATATCGGGACGCCAATTTTAGATTTAGTAAACCGCAAAGATAGCTTTATTGTTATTGAGGCATCTTCTTTCCAGCTTTCACATTCAAAATTTATTTGCCCTGATTATGCTTTTTTTCTAAATTTTTCAAACGATCATTTAGATTGGCATGGTAGCATTAATAAATATTTTAATTCAAAGTTAAAAATTTTTAGTCTCCAAAATAAAAATAATTTTGCAATGATTAACAACAATTTAAAAAAACAATTTAAGAAAAATAAACTTTTAGGCAAATTGATAGTGCCTAAAGTCAAAGATTATAGAAAAATAAAGAATAAAATTAAAAATGATTATTTAAAATCTAATATAAATGATGAAAACATGAGTTTTATTTATACATTTTCTAAATTACTTAAAATAAGAGAAAAATCCTTTTTTGATGCAATGAAATCTTTTAAAGGTCTATCACACAGATTTGAAATTTTTTTAAAAAAAGGAGATATAACATTTATTAATGACTCTAAAGCAACTTCATTTGCAGCTACTAAGTCTGCACTACAAAGTCTAAAAAATATTTATTGGATATTAGGAGGTCTTCCAAAAAAAAATGATAAATTTCAATTATTTAAATTCAAAAAAAATATAATTAAATGTTATCTAATTGGTAAAAATATAAATTTCTTTAGAAATCAGATTAAAGGTAAAATAGATTTTTCAATTACAAAAAATTTAAAAAATTCAATTATTCAAATTTTAAAAGATAGTAAGTTATTAAAACAAAATGACATTTCAATCTTACTAAGTCCTTCTGCAGCTTCTTTTGATCAATTTGAAAACTTTGAAAAAAGGGGGGAAGAATTTAAAAAATTATGTAAGAAATATGCTAGAAAATTCATTTAAATTTATATTTATAAACTATTGGAGAAATATTGATAAAAAAATTTTATTATGTTTTTTTATATTATTCTTTTTAGGTTTATTTTTTTCATTTTCTTCTACATCGTCTTTAGCTGGTGAGAGACTTAACAAAGAATATTATTTTTTTTTTACAAAACATTTAGTCTTCACATTTTTAGCTTTAACAATTATGATTATTATTTCAGCATTTAATACTGAGATGCTTATCAAATTGGTAGTACCACTTTTCATTATATCTTTTACCTTATTAGCAATCGTTCCAATAGTTGGTATTGAAGTTAAAGGTGCTAAACGTTGGATAGACCTTTATTTATTTAGATTACAGCCAATAGAAATATTAAAACCTTTTTTTATACTGATGACAGCAAAGCTATTAACTCATGAAAAATTTAAAAATTTTCAAATTAAATATATTTTTAGCTTTTTGCTCTTATGCTCAATTATAATTTTATTAGTTGATCAACCAGATTTAGGACAATCAATACTGTTAATAGGAAGCTGGGTGGGTACTGTATTCATCTCTGGAGTGAGTTTAATTTATATATTAATTATTTTTATAATTTTTTCAATATTACTAAGTTCTTTGTTATTTTTCCTACCTGAAAAATTTGGATATATTATCAATCGCTTAATTACTTTCTTTGATCCTAGTCAGGGCGATAAGTTTCAATCATCTTCAGCCTTAGATGCTATTAAGCTAGGAGGATTAACTGGCCAGGGGATGGGCGAGGGTATACTGAAAGATAGTGTTCCTGAAGCGCACACAGATTATGTTATAGCTGTAATATCAGAAGAATATGGTTCTTTAGCTTCTATAATTATATTAATAATTTTCTTATATATTTCTTTTAGAATTATTAAAAATTGTTTCAATCAAGATAACCAATTCTTAAAAATTTCTTTAAGCGGATTAGCGACGTTATTAATATTTCAAACATTTATTCATGCTGGCGTGAACACTAATATGCTCCCAACAACCGGTATGACATTACCTTTTTTAAGTTACGGAGGTTCATCTTTAATAGGAAGTGCAATTTTAGCTGGATTAGTTTTAAACTATACTAAAAATAAATCCTACTTATATGACTAAAAAAAAAATATTGATAGCAACTGGTGGAACTGGAGGCCATATTTTTCCAGCTTATAGTCTAGCAAATTATTTAACAAATAAAAATTTTACTGTAAAATTAACTTCTGACAAAAGAGGTTTTGTTTACATAAAAGATTATAAAAATTTGAATTTAGTAAAAATACCTTCATCTCCCCTTGTAAGAAAAAATGTTTTTAAACTTTTATCCTCATTTTTGACTATTTTGTTTTCAGTTATCAAATCCTTAGCACTACTAATGTCTGATAGACCATCAATCATATTTGGAATGGGAGGTTATTCTGCTTTTCCAATTTGCGTTGCTGCATCGATTTTAAGAATAAAATTTATAATTTATGAGAACAATTTAATTATTGGTAAAGCCAACAAATATTTATTACCTTTTGCTAAAAAAATATTTGTTTCTTACAAAGAACTTGATGGAATTTCAGAAAAATATAAAGATAAAGTTGTCGAGGTGGGCAATATAGTCAGAGAAGAAATAATAAATTCAAAAACTTCTAAAGAGAATGAGACTAATTTTGATAATTTAAATATTTTAGTTTTAGGAGGCAGTCAAGCTGCAAGAGTTTTTGCAGAAGAGCTCCCACAAATATTTAAAAAGATTAAAGACTCTGGAATCAAAATTAAAGTTTATCAGCAATGTCAAGAGGGTCAGAATGATCAACTATCTCATTTTTATAAAAAAGCTCAAATAGATTATGAGATATTTAATTTTACCACTAACATTATAGATTATTACTCTAAATCAAATTTAGTTATTACAAGATCAGGTGCATCAGTCTTAGGCGAGTTAATAAATTTGAAAATTCCTTTTGTATCTATACCTTTACCAACATCTGCAGATAACCATCAATACAAAAACGCTGAGTTTTACGCTAATAAAAGTTATGGGTTATTGTTGGAACAAAAAGATATAAAAACTAAATTATTCGACCTGATTATTTCAACTTTTAAAGATAGAACATTGATCGAAGGTATTTTATTAAGTCAAAGACAATATTCGGACAAAGATATATTTAAAAATTTAAATATTCATATAGAGAGGGTTTTAAATGAAAAAAATTAGTTTAGGTCAAAAAGATATTGTACATTTTATTGGTATCGGAGGCATAGGAATGAGCGGCCTAGCTCAAATCATGAAAAATATGGGATTTAGAATTCAGGGAAGTGATCAAAATAAAAATAAAAATATTATTAGCTGCTTAAAATTAGGTATAAAAATATTTATTGGTCATTCATCCACTAACATTAAAGAGGCAACTATTGTAGTTAAATCAACAGCCATAAAGAACAACAATATAGAACTTAAGTACGCAAAAAAAAACAAAATACCAGTTTACTCAAGAGCTGAAGTATTGGCAGATGTAGTATCTTTAAAAAAAAATATAATTATCACTGGTTCACATGGAAAGACTACAACTACTTCTTTGGTAGCAAAGATTTTATCAGATCAAAAACTAGATCCAACTATTATCAATGGCGGAGTTATAAATTCTCTTAAAAGCAATGCAAAACTTGGAAAAGGTGAGTGGGCAATATTAGAAGCAGATGAGTCTGACGGTAGTTTTTTAAAATTACCAATTAATTATTCAATTGTAACAAATATTGATTACGAACATATCGATTATTACAAAAATTATAAAAATTTAGAAAAATCTTTTCTAGAATTTATAAATAAAACCCCTCCGACTGGTAAATCAATAATTTGTATCGATAGCAATAATATAAAAAAAATATTAAATAAAATAAAAAATAAAAATATTCTTACGTATGGAGAGAATAAAAAAGCTGATTATCAAATTAAAAAAATTAAATATAATTCCGATAGCACAACGTTTCATTTAAGTTTCAAAGATAAGGACAAAAAAAATACAAATATAAAAAATATTAATGTAAAATTACTAGGAAAACATAATGTGCTCAATACAGCTGCGGCTTTTGTAGTTTGCCTAAATTTAGGAGCAAATATAAATCTTATTAAAAAGTCACTTATAAATTTTTCTGGTGTTCAAAGAAGAATGACTAAAATTTTTTCAATCAACAAAAATGACTTTTATGATGATTATGCTCATCATCCAACTGAAATAAATTCGATCTTAGAAGGAGTTCATAATGTCAATTCAAGAAGAAAAATTATTAGTGTATTTGAACCGCACAGATATTCTAGAACAATATCTTTAAAAAATGAATTTTCAAAATGTTTTTCTAAATCAAAATTAGTAATTATGTGCCCTTTATATGCAGCTGGAGAAAAGAAAAATTCAAAATTTAACCAAATCAAATTTGCTGAATTGATTATGAAAAATTCAAATACTCAAGTAATTGTTATAAAAAATGAAATAGAGTTAAGTAAATATTTGAAAAAAAACTTAATTAGTAATGAGATTATTATTGGCATGGGAGCTGGAACAATATCAAAATGGATGGCAGGGCTTAAGTTTTCATTATGACTTTAGATATAAATTTTATTAAAAAATTTAAAGATAATTTCAGTCAGAATGTAAACTTATCTAATTACAGCTGGTTTAATTTGGGAGGTAATGCAGAGTATTTTTATAAAGCAAAAGATAAAGATCAACTTATAGAATTTTTACGAGAAGCAAAAAAACAAAATTTGAAAACTACAACTTTAGGGGCTGGATCAAACACTTTGTTTAGAGATAATGGTGTTAAAGGAGCAGTTATAAAATTAGGGAATGAATTTTCTTTTATTAAACTTGAAGATAAAAATATCTTAAATGTAGGTGCTGCAACTTTAGACCGGAAGGTTGCTGATTTTGCGAAAGAGAATAATGTTAAAAATTTAGAATTTTTATCATGCATACCTGGATCAGTTGGAGGCGCAATCATAATGAACAGCGGTTGCTATGAAAATGATATATCTAAAATTTTACTATCGGTTCAGGCGATAGACAAAAATAGGTTATCAGTAATTGAAATCAAGAATAAGGATATAAAGTTTTCATATAGGGGGACAAATTTACCTGATGATCTAATTATTATTTCTGCCAAATTTAAAGGCTCAATAGGAATAAAGGAAAAAATTGAAAAAAAACAATCTTATTTAATTGAAAAAAAGAAGTCTTCTCAACCAAGTCAAATAAAAACTTGCGGTAGTACTTTTAAAAACATAAGTGAAGATAAAAAAGCCTGGATGTTAATTAAAGAGGCGGGTTGTGAAAACTATCAAGAAGGTGATGCAATTATTTCACAAAAACATTGTAATTTTTTTGTAAATAATGGTAACGCTAAATCTTCTGATATTGAAAATTTGATTAATAAAGTCAAAAAGAAAGTCCAAGAAAAAACTGGAGTAAATCTAGAATTAGAGATTAAAATTGTTGGTGAGTAATAAAAAATTTAAAAATGTTTTAGTTGTTTTAGGAGGCACTTCTGGCGAGAGACTAATTAGTTTAGAGAGCGGTAGAGCATGCATAAAAGCTTTAAAAAAAAAGGGTTATAAGGTTTCAACATTTGATCCAAAAATTAAAAATCTTAATTTAATTAATAAAAAAAATATAGATGTAATTTTTAACGCTCTGCATGGAAGAGATGGAGAAGATGGTATTGCGCAAAGTTATTTTGAGTATTTAAAAATACCCTATACTCATTCAGGTGTCATTAGTTCTTTTAATGCTATGAATAAAATTATTTCAAAAGAAATATTTATTAAAAATAAAATAAAAACTCCTAAATTTTTTCCAATAAACAAATCTGAATATAAAAAAAAAAAAATACAAAAAATTATAGGCAGAAAAAATATTAATTTTCCTATTGTTTTAAAACCAATCAATGAAGGCTCTAGTTTAGGAGTAGAAATTTGTAAAAATAAAAAAAAACTGATTAGATCATGCAATATATTATTTAAAAATTATAATGAATTGATTTTAGAAGAATATATAGGAGGGCAAGAAGTTCAAGTAGCAGTAATTAATGGCAATCCTCTGGGTGCAATTGAATTAATACCTAAAAGATTATTTTATGATTACAAAGCTAAATATACTAAAGCGGCTAAGACAACACATGTGATGCCTGCAAAGTTATCCAAAAAAAAATACAAAGAAGTTTTAAACATAGCAAAAAAAGCACATCATATTTTAAAATGTAGAGGAGTTTCTAGATCAGATTTTAAATTTTTTAATAATAACTTTTATTTACTAGAAATAAATACTCAGCCAGGTATGACAAGCTTATCTTTAGTACCCGAAATCGCTAACTTTAAAGGTTTAACTTTTGAAAATTTAGTTGAGAAAATATTATTAGATGCAAGCATCAATAAATGAAAAAACGTTTAGTAATTGCCATATCTCTACTAGTATTATTAACAACTATCCATTCACAAAACACCTTTGTTATTTCTAAATTTAATGTAAAGAAAATAATTGTAGAAAATAATTTTTTGTTAAAAGATGAAGATATTAAAAATTTATTAATTCCAGTATATAATCAAAATTTATTTTTTTTAAAAAATATTGATGTTAAAAAAGCATTACTGAAAAACAGTTTTATCGAGAGTTTTAATATTAAGAAAAAATACCCTAACACTCTAAAAATACGTATATTTGAAAAAAAACCGATAGCTCTATTATTTAACGATAAAAAAAAATTTTACTTAAGTGAACGAATAGATTTGATTGAATTTAAAAATTTACCAAATTATAAAGATCTTCCTTATGTTTATGGAAACAAAGATGATTTTAAAATTTTTTATGACAATTTAAAAAAAATAAACTTCCCTTTAGACACAATCGAAAAGTATACTTTATATGAAACTAAAAGATGGGACTTAGAAACTAAAAATAATAAAATCATTAGGCTTCCTACTAAAAAATATATAGAAAGTCTTAAAAGTTACTTAAGTCTCAAAAGTAAAAATGGTTTTGAGAAATATGAAATATATGATTATAGAATAGGTAGCCAACTTATTTTAAAATAATATATGCAGAATTTTTCTTTAACACTTTATTTAGAAATTACTAATCTTAGTTATTTTTTTTTTGTTGGGCAAAGAGATGAAGAAGAAAATTTTAAAATTATATATAAATCAGAATTACCTCTTTCGGGTATAGAGAATAACAGAATTTCTGATTTAGAAAAAGTATCAGAAGTAATCAAAAATAATGTTTATATTGCTGAACAAACATTAAACCATACTTTCAAGGAAATAGTTCTTATCTTAGAAAATTTTGATACAACTTGTATAAATGTATCTGGGTTTAAAAAATTAAATGGATCTCAAATTTTAAGAGAAAATATAACATATATATTAAATACATTAAAATCTTGTGTAAATGAAACTGAAGCTAAAAAAACTATTTTACACATTTTTAATTCTAAATTTTATTTAGATGATAAAAAAATTACAAATTTGCCAATCGGTCTATTTGGAGATTTTTACTCTCATGAATTATCTTTTATTTTAATGAATTTAAGCGATAAAAAAAATTTAAAAAATATTTTTGAAAAGTGTAATTTAAATTTAAAAAAAATTTTAATTAAAAGTTATATAAAAGGCGTAAATTTAAGTGATAATCATGAAAATAAAGAAACCTTTTACCAAATACAAATTAATGAAAAAAATTCTAAAATCTTTTATTTTGAAAATAATTCATTAAAATTTGAGCAAAATTTTAAATTTGGAACTGATATTATAATTAACGATATATCAAAAGTTACATCTTTAAAAATAAATACTGTAAAAGTAATCTTAGACAAAATAGATTTTAAAAATAATATTTTAGAGGATGAACTTATTAAAGAAAAATTTTTATCAGATGATAGTGTAAAAAAAATTAAAAAAAAATTAATTTATGATATTGCTGCGGCTCGAATTAAAGAAATAATCGAAATAATGCTGTTTGAAAATATAAATTTTTTTCATTACAATAAAATCTCAAATGATGTTTTTTTTGAAATTAACGTAAAGTCACAATTAAAATCTCTAGATGAGATTTATAAAAGAACTTTTTCCACGCATGGAAAGTATAATTTAATTATGATTAAGAGTTTACCGAATGAAAGCATGATTAAAACTGCAAATAAGCTTGTCCATTTTGGTTGGAAAAATGAAGCTATACCCATTTTGCAGTCTAAAAAATCCATAATTGCAAGGTTTTTCGACGCTATCTTTGGATAATTGTTGTTATTTTTAGAAACATTAGTTGTTTTAAAATTAAAACAACACTCAAGTATAACATCCATCGATGACTTCAATATTTCAAAAAACATTAGAAAACAAAGTAAGTTTTAAAGGTATAGGTTTGCATTCAGGTAAAAGCTCAACGATAAATTTACTTCCGGCTGGAGAAGATGAGGGAATTACTTTTAAAAGAATTGATTTAGATAAAAATAATTATATTAAAGCAAATTTTGCTAATGTAACTTCAGCAAAACTGTGTACGACTTTAGAGAACAAACATGGCATAAAAGTCTCAACAGTTGAGCACTTATTGGCCTCACTTTATATAATTGGAGTCGATAACGCTATCATAGAGATTGATAATGAAGAAGTACCGATAATGGACGGTTCATCAAAAGACTTTTTGAAAGTTCTTGGAGAAACAAAACTTTTAGAACAAACTAAAAAGAGAAAATACTTAAAAATTTCAAAAAAAATAGAGTTAAAAGATGGGGAAAGAAAAATTTCAATTGATCAAAATGAATCATCACTAGAGGTAAATTTTCAATTAAATTATGAGAATAAAATAATTGGCAAACAAAAAAACTTAGTCGATTTTCATAAGGATGATTTAAGTGAAGTTTCGAGTTCAAGAACCTTTTGTTTGTACGAAGACATTGAAAAGATAAAGAAATCTGGATTAGCTAAGGGAGGTTCATTAGAAAATGCGGTAGTCGTTGATGATAATAGAGTTTTAAATGTAGGCGGATTAAGAAATGAAAAAGAGTTTGTTAATCATAAAATTTTAGATTTAGCAGGTGACTTTTTATTATCTGGTCATAGAATTATAGGAAGTGTCAAATGTTATCAAGGTGGACACGAATTAACAAATTTGTTCTTAAGAAAAATTTTCAATACGAAATCATCTTTTGAAGTTATTGAACTTAGTGATTTTAATGTTTCAAAAAAATTTCCATCTAAAGAAATAGAAAAAATAGCTGTTAACGCTTAATAATTAATTTTTGAATATTATTTTTATTAATATCTGTTATTAATTTAAATATGACTTTAAGAATTTTTGTAATGCTTTTCCTAATATTAAGCTTCAGTTCTTGTTTAAAAAAAAATAATGAAAGTGTTTATGAACCAAAAAAACAAATTAGTGCTTATAAATTATACAACGAAGGCTTAGATGCCTTTAATAAAAATGATTTTTTCTTTGCTAGTAAAAAATTTTCTGATGCTGAACTAAATTTTGAAAAAGTAGAATTTGCAGCTAAATCTGCGATAATGTCAGCTTATTCACTATATGGAATTAATTTTTATGATGAGTCTTTAGAAAATTTAGACAGGTACCTTAAAATATATCCTGCAGATAAAAATGTAATTTATGCTCATTTCTTAATAGCAACAATTTATTTTGAACAAATAAATGATGAAAAAAAAGATATTGATCCTTTAATTAAAGCTCATAATAAGGTTAATTTTTTTTTAGAAAAGTATCCAAATACCGACTATGCAATTGATTTAAAGTTTAAAAAAGATCTAATTGAAAATCAGCTAGCTGCAAAAGAAATGTACATTGCAAAATATTATGTTTCGATAAAAAAATGGGTCCCAGCAATTAATAGATTAAAAATAATTGTAAAAAAATATAATAAGACTGTATTCATTGAAGAGGCTCTTCATAGACTTGTTGAAATTTATTACCATATAGGGTTAGAGGATGAGGCAAAAAAATATGCTAGTATTCTTGGGTATAATTATAATTCTGGAGAATGGTTTAAACAATCATATAAAATTATTAATAAAGAGTATAAAATAGTTGATAAAATAAAACCTATAAATAAGAAAAATAAGGAAGATAAAAGTTTTATTAAAAGAATAATAAAAATGATTAAATAAATTTCATGAAAGAAAAAAATGAAATTATAAAAAAATATAAAGGCTTAATTTCTAACATTAAAAAGCATAATAAATTTTATTATACAGATGACTCACCTGGAGTCTCTGACTCAGAATATGATTTATTGAAAATAAGAATTCTTAAATTAGAAGAAGAATATCCTTTTTTAAGGAAAATCGAGGGCATCAGTAATTTAATAGGCGCAAAGCCGTCAAATAAATTTAAAAAGATAAAACATTTGATCCCGATGTTATCATTAGCAAATTCTTTCAACGATAAAGATATGGATGATTTCTTAAAAAAAATTAGTAATTTTTTAAATTTTAAAAGGAAAGATATAGAACTTGTTTCAGAACCTAAGATAGACGGTATCTCAGCAACATTAATATATAACAAAGGTATTTTAATCAAAGGAATGTCTAGAGGCGACGGATACATTGGAGAGGATATTCTTGAAAATTTAAAAACAATCAAAGAAATACCAAAAAAAATTAATTCAAATAACATACCTGATTTACTTGAAATAAGATGCGAAATATATATTGGGAAAAAAGATTTTACTAAAATCAAGAATCGTTTCGCGAATCCTAGAAATGCAGCTGGAGGATCTCTGCGCCAAAAAGACTTTAATGAAACGGCTAAAATACCACTTAGATATTTCGCTTATGGTTTTGGAGAAGTAAAACCAAATATATTTAAAACTCAATTTGAATTCTTAAATAAACTATCCGACTGGAACTTTGTAACTAATCCTTTAACAAAAATTATAAACAATTTTGAAGAGATAAAAAACATTATCAAAAAATAAACCAAATACGTTCCTCTTTAGACTACGATATAGATGGACTTGTTTATAAAGTAAACGATTTAACTTTGCAGAAAAGATTAGGTAATACATCTAATTCACCAAGATGGGCAATTGCTTATAAATTTTCAGCAGAAAAGGCAATTACAAAAATTAAAGATATAACGATTCAAGTAGGAAGAACCGGAGCTATAACTCCAGTTGCAAAAGTAGAACCTGTAAATGTGGGTGGCGTTGTTGTTTCTAATGCAACTTTACATAACGAAGATGAAATAAAGAGAAAAGATATCCGTATTGGAGATACAATACTAATACAAAGAGCAGGAGATGTAATACCGCAAGTATTGTCAGTGGACGTCAAAAAAAGAGACAAACGAAGTAAAAAATTTATTTTTCCACAAAAATGTCTATGTGGCGGTGAAACTAAAAAAGAATTAAGTAAAAGCACAAAGAAGTTTGATGCAGTCAGAAGGTGTCTTAAGGGGTATGACTGTTCATTTATTGCCAAGGAAAAGCTAAAACATATAGTCTCAAAAGAAGCTTTAAATATTGATGGTCTTGGAAAAAAAGTTATAGATCAGTTTTGGGATCTGAAATTTGTTGAAGAACCCGTAAACATCTTTCAACTTGATTATAGTAAGATTGAAAATCTTGAGGGATGGGGTGAACTCTCTATAAATAATTTAAAAAAATCTATTAACAATTCAAAAAACATCGGTTTAGATAAATTTATTTTTTCGTTAGGTATAAGACATATTGGTCAAGAGAATGCAAAAATTCTTGCAAGCTTTTTCAATTCGATAAAAGAATTCAAAAAATTTCTTGATGGTAAAAATAAAGATCAAACACTTAAAAACTTGTTAGAGCTAGATGGAATTGGAGAAACTCAAACAGAATCTATGAAGAATTTTTTTTTAAATGAGACAAATGTTAAAATTACCAAAGATCTTATCAGCGTATTAGAAATAAAAGAATTTAAGAATAAATCTAAAAATGGAGTATTTTCAAATAAAAAAATTATGTTTACTGGCTCTTTTAGAAATATGAGTAGATCTGAAGCCAAGTCGATTGCTGAAAATAACGGTGGTAAAGTTTTAGGCTCAGTATCAAAAAAATTAGACTATTTAGTTATTGGAGATAGCAAGCCAACCAAAAAAAAAATTGATCAAGCCTCTAATTTAAAAATTAAAATTATTACCGAACAAGAATGGAATAAAATTTTAAATAATTGAACATGCATCTTTAAGATCAAGTATTTCATTTTTTATCATTAATCCTTTTAAATTATTATAAACTTTCTTATGATATCTATTTATCCATTCCCGCTCACCATTATTTAGCATTTCCTTGTTAATCAATTCTTTATCAATTGGTGCCATTGTTAAATTCTCAAAAATATTCTTTTTCTTATGTTTTTTAACATAAATTAAATTCTCAATTCTTATACCAAAATTATTTTTTTCATAATATCCAGGTTCATTAGACACAATCATGCCCTCTTGAAATTTTACTTTATTATTTTTTGAGATGCCATGAGGGCCCTCATGTACATTAAGAAAATATCCAACTCCATGTCCAGTCCCGTGAGCGTAATCCAAGCCAATTTGTTTTAAATATTTTCTTGCCTGACCATCTATCAACGAACCAGAGGTATTTCTTTTTAAATTAAAATCTGCAACAGCAATATGTCCCTTAAGAACTCTAGTAAAGATGTCTTTAATCCTTCTGTTTGAATTCTTTAATGAAATAGTTCGGGTAACATCTGTTGTTCCAAATTTATATTGACCACCAGAGTCGACTAAATAAATATCACCAATATTTAATTTTCTATTAGTTTTTTGAGATGGTTTATAATGTATTATTGCACCATTCGGACCAGCGCCTGAAATTGTTGGAAAGCTTAAAAACTTAAAATTTTTATTTTTTTTTCTAAAATTATATAATTTTTGTGAAGCGCTAATCTCAGTAATTTTTTTCTTTTTAAAATTTTTTTTAAGCCAAAATAAAAATTTTGTAAGCGCAGCTCCATCGTAAATGTGAGCTAACTTTATATTTTTAATTTCTGCTTTACTTTTAATTGCTTTTAAAAAATATATAGGATCAGACAAATCAACTATTTTATTATTTTTTGATATTACATTTTCATAGAATAAAGAACAAGTACTTCTATCAATTATAAATTTTTTTCTAGTTATTTTTAAAAGTACCTCACTAAGCAGTTCTTTTTGAATAAATTTAATTTTATCAAAATTCCTCTTTAATTTTGTAGAGATACTTTTTAAATCACAAAAAAATTTAATATTTTTATTTCGGTCAATTAAAACATGGCTATTAGGAATCGGGGCGTATTTTGCATCATTCCCTCTTATATTAAAAAGCCAAGCATTGTTTTCACTTGCAGTAATAAGTTGAAAATCTATTCCTTTCCTCTTTAAGTTAAATACAACTTTGTTAACTTTTGATTTGTAACTTTCTCCTATAGAATGATTTGGCAATTTATAAAAATAAGTTTTAGTTTTTTTTATTTTTCTTTTCCAAATTTTATCAATTAAATTACTATTTAAAGGTTCAAATTTACAATTATTTTTACCAAAAAAAATATTTAAAGTTTTTTTTGTTAGTAATTTTGAGTCGAATCCAATGGTTAACTTTTTGTTTTTTAAAATATCACTTGGCATTTTGTCAGGAAAGGTAATTATTTTATAAAATTTACCACTTTGATTATTTGCTTGTAATGTGTATCTCCCATCAACGAATAAGTAATTTTTACTTTTTAAAATCAACGCAAATCCATAAGATCCAGTAAAATTAGAAATATAATTCAGTCTATCGTTATAATCAGGTATGTATTCCGCAAAAAATTCATCGTTTTTAGGAATAATATAACCATCAATTTTTCGTTTTTTAAAAATTTGTTTTAGTTTTTTTATTTTTTCCATTTTAAAATTTTATTTTTTTTATACCTGTCCCAGCCCGGGCTTCTATATTCGTCCTCAAATTCTATCGAATTATCTTGATTAAAATCAAAATCATTACTCTCACTAATACCTATCTCGTTTTTTTCCACACTTTCTTCAGGAATTTCATTAATAAATCTGGAAGGTAAAGCATCCATCCAATCTCCATGATAAGCTCTTTTCATAGCGAAAGACAAATAAGCTTCTTTCTTGGCTCTTGTAATACCTACGTAAGCTAACCTTCTTTCCTCTTCTAAAGCAAAATCACCTTTTTCTTCTAAAGATTTTTGATGTGGAAATAAACCTTCTTCCCACCCAGGTAGAAACACAACATCAAATTCTAAACCTTTAGCAGCATGCATCGTCATTAAATTTATTTTTGCTCCTTCCCACTCTTGGTCGATAGAGGTTGCTAATGCTACATGTTCTAAAAAACTTTGTAGGTTATCATAGTCTTGCATTGCCCTAAGCAATTCTTTTAAATTTTCCAATCTATTTTCGTTTTCTAAATCTTTTTTATTTTTTAACATTGAAGAATATCCAGACTCATCTAATACTAATTTTAGTAAATCAAAATGCTTCATATTTACCGAGTCTTTTCTCCATTTATGTATCATATTAATTAAATGATTAAGTGTAGTTTTAATTTTTGGTTTAAAATTGCCTTTTTCTAAAATCCTAAGAATCGAGTCTTCTAAACATAATTTATTAGTTTTACCGAATGCATAAATTTGATTAAGCGTGCTATCACCAACGCCCCTTTTAGGTGAACCGATAACTCTTTCTAGAGCTAAATCATCAAATTTTTGATTGATAATTCTTAAATATGAAACTGCATCTTTAATTTCTGATCTTTCGTAAAATTTAATACCTCCTAAAACACGATAACCAATACCAACTTGAAGAAATCTTTCTTCGAATTCTCTGGTTTGATATATTGCCCTAACTAATATGGAAACGTCATTTAGAGAATATTTTTTTTTAATTTTTTGTTCAATAATATCACTTATGCCCTGCGCTTCCTCTTTACCGGTTCTGTAACAATTTAGTTTTACCAATTCTCCATGATTTGCAGATGACCATAATTTTTTACCAACTCTATTAGAATTATTTGAAATTAAATTAGATGCAGTATCTAATATATTTTTTGTTGATCTATAATTCTGTTCCAATTTAAACACTTTACAGTTCTTATAAATTTGGTCGAATGTCAGAAAATTTTTTATTTCTGCACCTCTCCAACTATAAATTGATTGATCATCATCTCCTACACAACAAATATTTTCGCTACTATTTACTAGAAGATTTAGCCATTTATTTTGAATAAAGTTTGTATCTTGAAACTCATCTACTAAGATATATTTAAAATTATTTTGATAAATTTCTCTAATCTCTTTATGGTCCTCAAAAAGTTTTACACAGAATAAAATCAAATCTCCAAAGTCAAATGCATTTAAGTCCTTTGTTTTATTTTGATATATTTCATAACATTTTAAAACAGATTTTATTATAGACCCTGCCTTAGCTATTTTTACGTCTTTTGGTAAAAGTCCTTTATTTTTCCACTGATCAATATGATATAAAATTAACTGAGGAGAAAATTTTTTAGCATCCAAATCTTCTCCTTTTACAATATTTCGAATTAATTTCTTTTGATCATCCGTATCTAAAATTGTAAAATTACTTTTATACCCTAAAGCTTCTGCATGCCTTCTAAGAAATTTTACACTAATTGAATGAAACGTACCCAGCCAGGGAACAGCATTAGAGTTTCCTTTAACATATTGCATGACTCTATTTTGCATCTCTTTTGCAGCTTTATTGGTAAAAGTCACACACAATATTTGATTAGGCCAAGCTTTTTTT
>MDTB01170366.1_pt1 | contig 19973 bp, 17 predicted proteins | sample 811161 | NCBI WGS metagenome assembly MDTB01 (sample SAMN05326650, study PRJNA326480) | marine metagenome | isolation source: seawater | place: Mediterranean Sea | collected 2009 | reverse complement strand
AATAGACTCGAACCACTATCGAATATCGTAAATGATTGGGTCTGTTGTGATTCTATTTTTGAAGCGGTCGTTGCTCCTAAGACCCTCATATCGTTACCGACTGCCAACGTTGTACTGAGTGTTAAATCACCTAGTAAGTTTATTGAACCGGTCATCGCATTCGGTGTAATTATAAATTGATTTATTTGAAATTCTTGACTCGTTGATGTTACCGATAAAAACAATGGTTGAGCTGTTACACCCACATCATTACCGATTGATATATTTACTAATTCACGTTCCTCTGCTCTGAGTAATTGATTGTCTTGATTTATCGTTACACCTGTACCTTGTTTCGGTACAAAAGCCTCTCTAAATATATTAGCCATAATCTATGAGTTGAATTTACCGATTGCTAATATTTCATCATCGGATTCTAGTTCATAACCTATACTATCGTTATCAACCTTTAGTAAAAATGTTGACGCAGCCTGTTGAATTGATAACGCATCATGTTCCATGTACTGTCCGTTTATAAAAAATACAAAGTCATTTTTCGATGTAGCAGTTAGACCCGTAGGTGCTGATGCGGTAACGGCGGTAAAACTAGCGGTCGATGGAGCAGTTATTGATGTCGATGTTTTGAAAAATTGTTTTCTCAAATAAGTGTTAGGAGTGGATACTTGGTCACTAACGTATCCTCTGACCGCGTTTTCAGTAACCAAAGCTGTGGCACTATTGTCTGATAAACCTGTGTCGTTTGATATCTCCGTCACCTCATAGTTGTTTAAGGATAGAGAACCAGACATCTGAACACTACCGCTGAATTGATGGGTGTCATCTGCCGTGTCACCAAAGATTGTTGAACCACTAGCGAAAATGATAGATGCTGAAACAAATTCGGTATGAAGTTCTCTTACGGTTAGTGTTCCGTTGACCGTTGTATCGCTATTGATTGTTAAATCACCTGTGGTTGTCAACGAACCTAGAATTGATTGACTACCTGTAATCTGCTGGTCTTTGAATGTTGTACTACCGAGAACCAACGAACTGGCCGATACCGCATTGAACACTACGTTTGATGTTGTTTCAACCGGTTGACCTATTGCGATTGTCAAATCGACCCTACTACCACCATCGAACTCAATTCCATCTGGTGTTAAAGTCACACCAGTCCCTTGATTGAAAACTATTGGATTCGCGGTCGATACACCCAAATCTCCTTCTGCTGGTTTACTGAAAACACTAACGTCGTCTGGTGCTTCACCAGTAAACTGACCAGCAATCCCTACATTATTAGTGACTGCAACATCTGTCTCTGCACCAAAAATTAATTTCTTCGGTGTTAAAAATTTTTGAGTCGTAGACCTATGGTCAAAATTACCTTTGGGTAATAAATAACCTCTGAGAGTTACGGTAAAATTAGTTCTGACTATTCTCTCGGTGTCACTAACTTCTGTCGCGTCCGTAAATGTATCTATACTTGTTCTGAATCTCATCTTATCAGGATGACCCCAATAAGCACCATCGGAGTAAACAACTCTCTCAACTATTTTATTCATTTGTTCTATGTAGGAAGTCCAAATAATAAAATCATATTGCAATGTAACATAATCGGGTAACATCACATTATAATATTCTTTTTGTGGTAATAACCCTATTTGTTGAGAAAAATTATCATATCTATTTTCTTGGGAAAACTTCTTTTCAAAAGTATAGAAAATGTTAGGATTATTAGCATCCAACTTATCTTGTGGTATACTTTGGTCTTTCTCAATACTTGTTCTTCTATACACGATAACTGGCGTAATAATTTGTCTTTTTTTATCACGTATAAAACCGTCACGTTTTATTGCTTTCCACCTCTCAGGTGATGCGTACATTATCGGTACTTTCGTGTTTTCTCCGTTGTCATCTACCGATGGTTGAATAACCTCATCGAAGTACGAAACTATCGCACTGTCCATGTCCATCAGAGTTACTTCAGGATTCTTTACTTTTTCATCTTTTCTCGTATATAAATATCCTCTATTCAGTACTCTTTGTTTTCTTGGTAAAGGTTTACCTGATGTCGTCCTTGTACCTGCCATTAAATACTCCTAACTCTTTCGATATTTAAATGTGATATTCTGATTAGATATGTGTTACAAACCACAGAATGATTAAAGTCTGTCTGTCCACCAACTAATTGATTTTCACTTATCGAAGATATTTCCCAATATCCGCTGTTCCAATTAATCACATCTCCTATTTCAACGACAAAATTTATATCAACCAATGATTGTCTTACGAATGAAAATTCAGCGTTTTGTTGTAAATCAGGTCCGAATTCATCTGTCGTTGTTGTTTGGTCTTCGGCATTTACCAATGCGGTAATCTGAACACCTGGTTTGAAAACCTTTCCTTGTGATGTCTCACCATACATATTGACTTCTGTATCGGTCACCGATACCTTGTAGATAATTACTGGTTGATTTATTATACCATCTTGTTCAGTAGATAAATTACCGACTAATTCTTTGTTGAATTTATCAAAGGTGTCGATGTCTTTTTGTGAATAAAAACGACTTGGCATTATTTTATCCTATGTAAATTGGATATGGAACTTTTTGTAATTTTTCTTGTAAAAATTCAGCTTCATCCTTATCTGCTTCTAAAAGTGCTTTTCGACTCGTTTGTTCTAACATTTCTCTGAGTTGTGTGACTAGTGTTTCCTTTTCAGCGGAAGCTTCGGCTCTGAGGGTATCACCATCCAAAGTTGTGTCTGAGTTAGGTATCGGTATTGTACCATACTTACCTCGTATTATACCCAATAGTTCTTTACAAAGAGCTAGTCCATATTTTTTAATCCATTGTTTACCAACATCGTTTATAAATTTGAACTCCATGTTGTCATAAGGAACATTTGAGAAATCAGATACAACATCTGCAGAACCACTATACTCTGTAATTAACGGATTATCTCGTTCACTAGTTACCACATAATCAAAAAAGACGGTTCTGTCCTCTTCTGGATCTGGAAATATTCTCAGCTTATTATTGACTAAAGAAAAAGTATAAGCAGATTTTCTAATTGAATCGTTCAACTCAATGGCTTGAACCCTCAGTAGGTCTTCAAATAATGGCATCAATGTAAACGACACCGCTGGTGAATAGTTACCAAATCCAAAACCTGATACCATATTAATAGTCCCATAACCGGTCGTTGCATAAGGGTCGAAAAACCTTTGCATTGCTGGTGTGGCTTCGTAATAAACTCTTTTCACTTCAATCGAACCACTTGTACTACCATCTACAAATAATTTATTCAAGTCATATTCTTGACTACCACTCGTCACGTTGATAGAACCTTTTTTTATATCAACATTTCCACCAACCATCGCCTCTGTACCGTATTGTTTTGACAATGTTACGGTTCTACCGAGTGTCGGTGTTACTTTTTTGTGGGTCACATTAGAACCAGTAGCTTGACCTGTTAGATGTAATAAATTATCTTTTATATTGAATTGATTGACTTGAGCTGAATATTCTGTAATTGATTCCTCGTAACAGGCATAGAATTGCCCTTCTTGTAATTCAACCGACATAATTGGAAAACCTAGTCTTCTCGCCGCCCAATCAGCGAACCTATCGACTGAATGAACGCTTGAACCTGAAAAATCAGTATCGGTATCGTAGAAACCATAAGGTGTTTCTCCGACGGCAAATGAACTACTACCTGGCCAAATTGCTTCTTGTGCCATGAAAATCTCCTAAAATTAATTACATTTATTCATTAATAAATATTAAGAGCATAAAAAAAGGGGAAGTTAGACTTCCCCTTTTTATATTGTACCTAAGTACTATCTCAACTAATATTAAACATAGTTAACATCAGCAACGATTACCTTACCGTAGAACTCTGGTCTCACGATTTTCTTAGCGTAACGTGTCATTACACCTTTACGTGGAGTGAAGTTCTTAGGGTCGTATACAAGAGGAGTCATAATTAACGGTACATATGGAGCGTAGACCGCACCTGTTTCGAGGAAGTTACTTCCACGGAAACCTACCAAGATTACATTCTCGAACTGATAAGGGTTCTTATAGACTGTAAATCTATTGTTAATTAAACCTGCCTTCTGTACACCCATAGCGTACTGAGTCTTACTAGAATCAGCATCACTATCTGAACTATATCCTGGTATTGACTCAAGGATTGTTGCAACTTCAGGACTTACTACGATGAAGTTCGCACCACCACGTAGGGTCTTCTGATGTATTGCATTAGATACAGACTGTATCTTGTTACCTAGAGTTTGAAACCAATCACCCTTAGAATAGGCGTTTGATGCACCAGATGATTCGGCAAAAAGAGTAGTAGATGGGTCGTATTCGAATCCAACTCTTGTACTCCAACGTTCAGTCTTCGCATTAGCGTTTAGATAAAGCATATCTAGGATTTCTAAGTCGATTTCCATAGATACATACTCACTTAATAGTGAAGTAAGTTCTGCTTCAGCGTCTACACTATGATAAGCATTAAGGTCTTGAGCTAACTCAGGAGTCCATACTGCTTTCAATTTACGTGTTTTCGCAACGATAGCGATTGAACGCATTGATATGTCGATTTCTGGTATATCAATATCGGTTTCAGGATTAGCACTAACACCAGCTGATGAAGCTTCGAAGTCACCACGAGTGACATCTGTTGGTTGCTTATGAAACAGTACTGATGCTGTCTGACCTGCGGATATACTTCCCTCGTCTACGATAAATCGTATATGAGAACGACTTGAATCAGATGGATTCACTTCGTTTCCGTTTGAACCATCTAAAACTTTGTTATATGCAGGATAGTAAGCAGTAAACGCACTTGAACCAGTAATTTCAAATGCTTTAATACCTTCTAAATCAGGATCTGAAAGTGTTGAAATAGGAATATCATAGAATTTAAGATTTCCTAATGAACTAGATAAATCTGGTTCAAAATCAACATCAGCCCAGCTTACTGAACCAGTAAGGGCTGCTACTGCTTGTGCAGTACCGGTGAAGTCATTGATAGAATATCCTGACCTACCAGCACCATAGAGACCACCATTTGGATTTGCATCTGAACCAGATGTAATACCAAACACTTGGCCACCATCATCGAAACCAGCCTGAGCTGTTCCGTATTTGAAATCAAGATAGAAGATAAGTCCACTTGGAAGATTCATAGGTTGAACACTAACGAACTCCTGAGCTGCTAATTCACCAAAGATTTTTCTAACCAATGGGAGTGCAACACCAGACCATTCTTCAGAGTTAGCAGAAGTTCCTGTGTGACTAGATTCGTCGATTAACTGACGAGCCTGGTTTTCAAGAAGTACTGCCATACCACTTACTTTTTGTTCTGTGCTCAAACCTTCTAACAAGCCAGTGGGCTCCCACTTCTTGATTAAACCACGAGTTTCCTCTTGTCGTTGCTTGTATGGATTATATCCATCCATCAATTTCTCGACTGCTCCGAGGTTTTTATGATTTGACATTTAATTTCTCCAATTATGTCTTAAAGAATACCAGCCAACTTCTTAAATCTGTCTCTCAACTCATGTCCTTCAGAAATTACTTCCTGTTTTTCAGACTTAGTAGAGGCTACAGGCTTAGAAGCCGAACCTTTTAATTCTTTAATTTCAGTTTTTTTGTTATTTCCAAAAGACTCAGCTAAAGTAGAATAAACTAATTTAACTTCACGAAGATTATGAGCTCTATCAAAAGTTTCCACAACTTTCATCTTCTGGTCATTATTTAGACCGAAAGAACGAAATAGTTTATTTGTGAAAAGTAGTTTTGCGTTGAGCAAATTCACTTCGTTGAGTTTGGAACGTAGATATTTTACGACATTGCGATGCTCGTCCAAGTCAGACTGCAATTTGGATACTTCATTTTTCTCCTCTTCTTCATCGTCCTCTTCTGTTAATGCTTTTACAATCTCTTCAAGGTCAATATCTTCATCGACTTCGTCTTCATCTTCATCTTCATGAGCTCCTTCTTTAACAGATTCGAATTTAGCTGAACCGGCTTTACCAATATCAGTAGAATCACCAGCTTTTTTATCGAGTTTGTTATCACCAGAACCTATGTTAGAAGATACATCGTTTTCATCAAGGTCTTCATTCTTTTCATCATCATCGTCTTCATGCTCACCTTCTTCGATTTCATCGACTTCATTGACATCTTCCTCTTCTAGTTCTTTCAAGATTTCATCAAGGTCAAGGTCTTCATCGACATCGTCTTCGTCATCATGCATACCCTCTTCAGGATCTTCGTCGTCTTCTTTTTCAGACACGACAGGTGCATATTTGACTCCATCAATTTCGATAATACCTTCATCGACATCGTCTTCATCGTCTTCTTCATGAGCTCTTTCTTCAACATCATCATCGTCTTCTTCATGTGCTCTTTCTTCGACATCGTCACCTTCTTCGCTTCTCTCCTCACCTTCTTCGCCTCTCATTGAACCTTCTTCTTCACGGTCATCTTCATGTTCACCTTCGTCAACTTCGATTTCCGATTGAATTTTCTTTGAAAGCATAGATTGTAGTCTAGGAGTGAAAGCCTCTTCGAGTGCAATTTTAGCATTCTCTAAAGCAGTTTCACGAACAGCTTTAGCATCAGCAATGGCATCTTTTAAAAGATCATCCATTATTATTTCTCCATTTGGAATTAATATAGTTATTAGGAACTATAATAGAATTACATTTATGATTACACTACAAGATGGTCGGAAAGACCGTAGTGTATTTGTTTTTTGTATATATAAATATATAGAAAATTAATTTTCGATATGATTTTTTTGCCTAAGTCTAGCTTTCGCCTTTTTTTCTTTACGTTTGGTTGATTTCTTAGTGTAGAACTCTCGTTCTCTTAATTCAACCAATAACTTAGACTCTTTAACCTTTTTCTTAAATTTACTTATAGCTTTTTCGTAATTATTTTTATAAACCTTTACGTAAATCAAGTATCCTCCTAGTCAGTCTCGTTGTCTGCTTTATAGTTTTTATCCACATAGTTGAAGAATTTTTTCTTCTCATCATCACCCAAATCCGCTGGGGATTTAATACCAAACTTTTTCATCGCTTTTTGAAAAAACTCTTCATATGCATTCTCTTCAATATCGTAAGTCTCTACATCATCGGAATCATGTCCGTAGACGTGGGTTTCTCCTATATCATAGTATCTACCTAGGATGTTACCCATATCTTCATACAGAGCACCTAATCTTTCCTGTAAAGACTTTGACTCTTGAGCTATCTTACCAAACTGTTTTGATAAACCTGTCAATTCTTTCATATTACGATTGACCGTAATCTTATCAAACCAATCATCAGTTTCTTGGAGAGTATGTGATTTAGCAGATTTAGCAATCCAACTCAATTTCTCCGATATTTTAGATATATTCGATTTACCGAAGATAGCTTCACCAATTCCGTTATAAGATGATATTTCCTTAGTAAGTTGTTTTACATCAACTTTCTCTTCATCTATATCACCATACTTTTCTTTGACGATATGTGATAGACTCATTTCTTCACCAAAGGCGTTTCTTGAGACAACACCACCCATCATCGAACCTGTAAAGTTCTCTTTAAGTAAATCCTTTAACTTGATTTTCTTTGACATGATTTATTAAGTAGCTGTTGGTGTATCGTTTAGGTCACCCTTGATATAATGCTTACTACCATCAGATACCAACTCCAACTGTTCACCAATTTTAGCATTTGCTAACGTAATCGCACATTTATTAGTAATATTCGTTCTAGCAATAGTAGTACCGTTAGTATTATCAATTCCTGTATACACAAGACCTGTTAAATCTCCTGCGGAACCAGAAATTATATGATTGTGTGCTGTTGTTGATACAATTTTGAAGTTTATACCTGCAGCAACTGCTGGTAATGTGATTGTTCTTGCACCACCACCTGCGAATACACAAGCACCAGATTGGTCTGCCGTTAATGTTACGTTACCAGATGTTGCGTCAACAACCGGTATGTCTTTGATAGCATCTGCAACACCAGCTGCGACTGCACCAAATTGATTACCACCATTGTAGCTAACAACTTGTGCTAAAGCATTTCTGATTGCATCTTTATTTTTTCCTGCCATTTTTACTCTCCTAATTTTAAATGGTTATGTTTTTATATCTATAAATATAAGTCATTATAATTTTTCTACAAACTTGTATACATACCGGTATGTTTGGTGAACATTCCACGAAGGTCGTCTGCATAGACTCCCTTAACTTTTGCTTTCACCTTCACACCCCTTACGGACACAAAGTTAAAATACATATCGTACAAATCTTTACCTCTATCTAAATCTATTCTTACATAGTTTACATTTTTGGCATTTTTACCAATCTTGAACCCCATCCCCTTGGGGCCTACTGCGAAATTCTTCGCACCTGTCATAGCAATGAAACGATTACCACCCAACTGTTTCAAGGTCTCACCTGCCTGTCTCTTATCCATTCTTTCATTTACGGATTCATTGGCATCACTCTTACCAGTTAGTTTGTATCCTAACTGTTCACCATTTTTCTTTCTATCATCTTCAAATTTTTTCTTTTTAGAACCTTTGAGTTCACCACCAAAACCTTCCAATCCATCGTAATCCTGATAGACACCTCTACCTTTTAATCTGATTTTTTTTACTTTTTTTTTTAAACGAGTGGCTTTATTTTTCTCAATTTTTTTCAATAATCTATTACTTATACTTTCGGCTTGACCACCGAATTGTCTTGCGTAGAAACTAGCGTCTGCTTTTGATTGTTTCTTTGGTTCGGTTTTTTTCTTTTTTGCTTTGGATAACATTTCCTTAGCTTTATCTTTAATTCTATCTATTATACCTTTTGCCTTTTTATGCTGAGGATGACTTTTATTAGATAGTGCGGTTGCGACTTTTACCTTTTTACCACCACCTGAGGAAAGTTCTTTTTCTTTTGCCCTTGCCATAGCAGCTCTGACACCAGCAGCGATAGCGGCAGGATTTTCAAAAAGTTTGTTTTCACTTTTCACTCTTGTTGGTAATCCCTTGTGTTTTGTCGAAGCGTATTTCTTCACGTCTTTTCCTTTCATACTCTTTGCGGTGTCTCGAGCTTTTTTTGAAAATTTTGATGCCGGTGCATCTCCTTTTTGTATCGCTCTAACAATACCCATAAACTTTTGTTGTTTTTTGGATAACGAGGGCATTATTTTAATTTCTTAGTTAGTTTAGCAGCTTCTCTCATGAAGTTGGTAACATTATCTTTATATAATTTTTTGAGTTGTTTTGCAATCTCTCTATTCTCAGGTCTGGCGTCACGTAAGAAAGCTTGTTCCAACTTAAACATTTTATCTCTCATCCCACCTTCTTGTTTCGCTAAAGACTGAAATTTCTTTTTAGCCCTTGCTTTATCCTCTATGGATTCGTTGACTGAACAACAATCACCACCACATTCGCAAGTTGTCTTACGAAATTCGTGCCAAGTGTTCATAACTTTTCGATTAAGATAACTCATTAGCTTCCCCTCATGATGTCATTTATTACTGATTCAACCTTACAGTAATCACCACACGTTCTACCAACTATCTTTGACTCATTTATTGATTCATTGGTTGGATGCAAGAAAGCTCCATGTGTGGATGGATTGGATACAAAATCAAAAGCAATAAGTTCGAAATCAGGTTGAACCTCTTGTGCTTCACCCTCGTTTACCGATTCCACAGAACCCATTCCACGAGAACTGATACCTAATTTAATACCACTTTTGAATAATTCTTTCAATATGTTACCAGCTGGTGTTCCTAAAACCTCGACGGTTCCCATCAAGTTATCCCCTTCGAAGTGCATTTCCTTGACATTGTGAGAAACATTTTGTAAATTCACAACGGACGATTCAGGATGGTCTAGCTCACCCATGGCTCTTCTTTGTTCTATAAATTCTTCTGTGTATTTTTTAGCTTCTCTGACTAAAATATCCCTCGGGTAGATTCTACCGTTTTGATTTTTTGACTCAGCTCGTTGTAAAACACCCTTAACAATTAACTTACCATTATTACCCTTCATGGATTCATTAATTTGTTCTGGTTTGATTTCAAACGGCAAATAATCTACTATTAGTTGTTTCATTTATCTTTTCCCATCATAATTTCGTGTCTAAGACTTTCCAACATCTCAATCCATTGTCCAAGTCTCTTTAACATATAATTCTTATCTACATCTTTCTTCTGTATTTCGACTTGCCATCTTTTCAACAGAGTCGAGATACTGAACAAAGTATCCATATAGGATTTTTTGTTCTCTTGAAATGGCATATCAATACTTACTGTAATTGACCGACCTTGTTCGCTAGTTTTACCAACCTTTCACTAACTCTACGTAACGCCTTATGAGTATTTTTCCAATATGACCTTGAATCTACATTTAATTCATTTTTCAAACGAACGTTCATTTTTACTAATTTGTCTAACTCATTCAGACTATCTCTGATTTCTCTCATCGACTTACCGATTTTTTGTTTCGGTGTCATTGATTCATCGTTACGATATTCATGATATTTACCTTCGTGTACTTTTGAATATCCAGCCGCATGTGTAATTTTTTTCTTTTTCTTTTTATCTTTTTTACGACCACCGTAAAAAGCATAAGGAGTTCTAGGTGGGCCCTCACCACCATCGAGATTACCCGTAACAGAAACCTCTTCCAATTCTTGTCTGATTAACTCTCTGATAATCTCTTTGAGTTTATCCTTTGTGGACATTCCTAATCTCCTTAATAAGTTCATAATATCTCATCAAAGATAAAACTTGTTTTTCGTTAACAATTTTACCTTTTGTCAAATTTTCTATTTGATTAATCGCTTCTGTTAATTTGATACTAGTAATTTTATCATCTACCCTAGGTAACTCTTTTTTCAATACTGATTTTATACGAGTGACCTCTTTATCAACATATTCTCTTAATGAATTAGTATTACTGATATTATTAATATAATTCTTTAACAGTTTCTTTTGTGATTCATCAAGGGATTTATACTTTTTGTTGAACTTATCTACTAATATTTCATAAGCCAATAATCTCAAATCCTTGTCTTGTTTACTATATTCGGCGATTACCTTTTGTTTTATTTTCTCATCATCTATCTTTTTATGAGTTATATGTTCCAACACAGTAAATTTAGAATTAACCAACTGGTCAGCTTTAAATTTCTCATCAGTAGTCTCAGATTGAAAAATATTATAGATAGATGCCAGTAATCTATAATTAGGAATCCTACCATTGAAAAAATCTGTAACGTTATAATTTTCTTTAATCGAACTAATCAAATTATACTTTTCTCTGCGTAGGTCTGAGTTGTTTAGGTTTTGTCTTTGTTTTATAACCACATTTAATAAATCATTAGCTTTGACTTCTGAATTATAATTTTTTTCTGACAATAACTTGTAGAGTTCAAGTTCTTTACCCAACTCTGTCTTTTCATTAAAAAATTTCTTCAATATACCAACTGACTTTGTTGATTTTCCGGCTAACACATCTGCTGTGATTTGTCTTGTCAATAATTCAAAAAGAATACCAGTATTCTTGATTTTTGAATGTTTTATTTTTCGAGCCATTATAGATTACTCCATACAAGTGTATATTTATTCATAAATAAATATAAAGTTAAACAATAATTAGTCATTTGATTTATCATTACTGAAAGAACTTACCTCATTTTGATACTCTTCTTCTAATTCTGATACCTCAGTTATGATTTCTCTGTCTTTTTTGTTAAAATTCATTGATTTCTTAAGGGAATCGTAATGAGATAAGGCTAAAGCCTTACCATACTTAGGAGCACCACTACCACCTTTTTTCTTATCATGAGCTCCCAAAGGGTCTCTTCCTCTCGCTCCACTATCTTTTCCATATTTATTTGGTTCTTTTGGTCTTCCAGCACCTGGTTGTCCACCCTCTTCCGAACCACCTTCGTCATCCAACTCATGACCGGTTCTACCTAAAGCTAAATCCGATGGTGTCCCTTGTGATTCTCCACTCTCAGCTGGGTCATTACCCTCTTGTTCGATTTGCTGTCTTCTAAATTTTGTTTTATAATCAAATGTAATTTGTTTGTCCATTTCTTTGATTTCTTCTTGGGTAAAATTAAAAATATTTTTATATATCCATTCAGACGAACATAATCCGTCTCTCAACATTGAATCAGCTAAAGAAGTTTTATTGTTCCAAAGTTCAATTTTTTCTTGTTCATATATTGTTGATGGATTAGTCAAAGTCAATTCAAAATTTGTCAATTCTGCGTCTTGATATCCTTGTGCATATAAATGAACAATTGCAATCTTTGTTAACTCGGAAAGAGTAATTCTCTGTATCCTTTCTATAGTCCTTGCAAAACGAACATCCTCTGCTGCTAAGGTAGCCTTAGAACCGATTTGGTCTTCGAACCCTAGAAATGCTTTTGGTATCCTAAGTGCTGATAGTAATTTATTCTTTAAATACTCGATATCATCCGTTGCTTCATATGTCAAACCTGGTAAAGAATCGATACTCGTACCACTATCACCACCACGGACAGGTAAAAAGAAATCCTCGGTAATATTCTGCATATTGTATTTGAGGTTGTAATCACCGGTGGTCTCATCAACAACAGGTGCTTTCTTCATTTTATTGATAACTTGTTGCATGTAATTATCAACTTCTGCTGGTGGTATGTTACCAATATCTAATTTGAATACTCTTTTCTCAGGTGCTCTCATTATACGATGGATTAACATCGCGTCTTCCATTAAGGTCAATTGTTTATATATTTTACGAGCACCCTCTACTTGTGATTTACCATAGGGTAAATAATTAGAGTCTGATAGTAATCTAAAATGTGCGACCTCATAGTTTTCCAATTCTTCTTTTGTTGATGATTGTTCTTGTTTATACCTATGTTCTGCTGTCGCAGCCTCGATTAAAAATTTTACATATTCAGGATTCTCAGGATCTAAACCTTCTAATCTAGACACATCATAAACAGAAAGTGGGACAACATTAGTAATACCGTACTTTTCGTCTATCTCTAACTTTAAAAAGAAATCACCATACTTACACATGTTACGAATCCATGGCCAAAGATTGAATTCAATATTGACAATATCATAGAATAGATTGTGTAGTATTTCTTTTATTTGGTCATTATCTGTTTGAATCTGTAACACCTCTCCGTATTCGGATTTCATTGTTGATTCATCGGAATATATATCTAGAGCCGATGATATTATAGCATCGGAGTCCATTGCTTCATAATCTTTGAATAAATTCAATCTCATTGATTTTGTCATCAACGCATCGGAATATCCACTCAGTCCAGCACCTGTGAAAATCTTTTGATATCTATCGACAAGATTACTTTTTGAATAAGCTTGTGTACGACTAGTATCACTAACCTTCAGTTTTCTTCCACCAACGTTTCTAACAACAACATTAGTTGAAAATAATCTTCTTAATCTACTGAATAAACTTGTATCAGCCATTTTTTACCTCTTATCTAGTAACCAATCTAATGATTCTGGTTGTTTGTTTACTTCCATCGTCCAAGAATCATTGATATTTTGTTTAGGAGTGTAAACACCTTGATTTGATGTTATACCACTCATTGCTTTTTTCTGTAGTTCGATACCTTCCGCTCTTAATCTCAAGGCAGTTTCTCGTATCCATAAACCCATAGCGTAAGACATCACTAAATCATCGTTGTATCCGGACATAGCTTCCGCTCTACTACCATTATATATAAATACAAACAACTCGTCTATTAAACGATTTGAACGAACCGTAACTAATCTCTCTCTGAAAAATTCTTCTAATTTCGCAACCACCAACGGTCGTGTCTTTTGTGTCACCGTAAATCCAGGTACTAACTGTTTTTCGGCTCTGTTAATTTTATTATTGACCTGCCTGTGTACATCTACAACTTGTAAATCTTTACTCATGTAAAAAAGATTTTGATATTCTCTGTCGATACATTGTTGGATGGTTGCCCAACCTATATTGTTATTTTCAATTACAAGTAATGCATCGTTATACTCAATCGATATATTGACTAGAAGATTACCAAAGTCTCTTGTCGACATTCTTCCCTTATACTCTCCAACCTGTTCCAAAGTCTCTATATCTATGATGTGAAAAGCTGAATAATCAGTTGAATCACCACGACTGACATCTGCACATACTATATAATCTTTTGTATAATTCGGTGGTTCCCATATCCACACATTACTATCGATACCTCTTTTTTCAATCGGTTCTCTGACCTGATTGTTTTTATAATCTTCTAGAATCAAACCATCGACGACCGATTGACCAGATGTAATAAAATCACAGTCACATTCTTGTGCCGCAAGTGAGGGGCCTAATAGGGAATCTTGTTCATCTCTCCAATCTTGTTCTCTATCTGGATGTACTGTCCAATGTAGTTTGATAAAATTAAAATCATTCAGTCCATCTTCAGAATCCATCCAAGTTCTGTGAAACCAATTACCAACACCGTTTGGTGTGGATAGTGCGATACATTGACCACCAGTAGATAGTGTCTGTGAAGCTGCAGCCCATATTGTATCAATTTTATCGATGAAAGCAGCCTCATCGAGAACCAATAGTGATAGTGCCTCTGAACGACCTGCATCCTCTCCACTCGATACAGCCTTTATCTGTGAACCATTTTTATATCTAAGGGATAGTTTATTATCCTCAACACATTTTTGTTTCAACCAAGAGGGTAAGTTGGCGTGCATCACTCTTACTTTTGTAACAAGGTTTTTCGCGACCTCTTGTTTCGTAGCAATAACCAAAATATTTTTATCTTGATGAAATGTCATCATCCACAGAGAATAACCTGCCGTAATCGTCGATAAACCTAATTGTCTAGCTTTCAAAATTATGTTGAATCGGTGTTGAACGAAGTCTTCAATTGTTTTTTCTTGAAAATCGTAAAGGGCGAAAGGTATCTTACCTTTTATCGGATGCTGTATAAAACAGTATCTTTTCAAAAAGTAGATAGGGTCTGAGGCGCATTTTACATACTCCTTCCTTATGACATCTTTCAATTGTCCTTTTTGGTTTCTCTTCATTTTTTACTTATGTAATACGTGAACCACACCTGTAGCACCAATGACAACCTTTTTGGGTGCTATCTCGTATAAAGTATCAGCTGTCAAAGTCGAACCTGGTAATGTACCACCATTTTGTAATTCAATCGTAACATTTGTCACGTTCTCACAAATAAATCCAGCAGCTATAGCCGAGCCAGTAAATGCAATTGTCTTATTTGACCCAACCAAAGTTGCTTTGTTATAGAAGCCAGGATTTTTAAATTTCGGTGCACTTCTACTCGCTACATCGGTTCTATTATTTGTACCACTTTTTATTTGAGGCATTGTTATTCTCCTTAAAGTTAAAATTCCCTATATATAAATATATTATTTTAAAGAATCTTCCATTTTTTTAAGATAATCTAGAGCTTCTTCTGCTTGTTCTAATATGAAACTCTTATCCATATCCCATTTTTCTTTATCAATTGAATAACCATCGGGCCTGAATTGTTGATAGAACTCAGGTGCCTTTTGTTTTTTAAATTGTTCTATAGTTTCTCTTTGTTCTTGTATCCAAGATAATTGATTTTGTTTTATTTTTTCTTTTTCCCAATCATCATAAGTACCTTCAATTCTCATTTTATTTTCTACTTCAACCTGACAATTGAAACAATGATTGTACAGTCTATACATTTTGTCATCTAATTTTTTTTTCATTACCTTTTTACAGCTTGGACAAAACCATGGAGTACGTGCTGATGATAAAGCTTCAGACCTCTTACTTGACTTCTCTCTATCCTCTGCGATTTGTTTCTGTCTTTGTTTCTTTTCATTGACATCTTCCATACTTACAATTATTCTTTTTTCAGGTGTACCACCATCTAAAATAGTCTGTAGAGCTTGATTTTGTCTATGATTTTCTTTACTATATCCTGCCATATTAACCTCTATACGAACTTTAACATTCCTAAAATTTGATTAGCTGGTGCGAAAGCACCAGTATATTTATACAATTTTCCTTTGAAAACAAACGTGATTCCCTCAGTAGGGACAACAGCTTTCAAACCACCTATTGCTTTCAACCTATCCAACTGTGTTTTCAAGGTGTTGATAACTTTTGGGTCTTTCGAAGTCTTCACTTTACTTATTGCTTTTGATAAATCTTTTCTAATTTTTTGAGCAGATTTATCTGGATTAGCCGCGATAAAATCAGATAAGTTTGATAATATCTCAGCACCTAGTTCAAAAAACAAAACTTCCCAATCCCTAATATGTTTTTTTTGTAGACCTTGTAAATCTGTTTTGTCGGTTCTCAGAACCCAATTCAAAAAATTCTTATTCGGTATCTCACGTCTGATATCTGGTATTCTATATGATTTATCTAAAAACGCCCATCTTTTAGTCAACTTACCCAAGACGTTGTTCGGTATGTTGTATTTGTATTGTTTAGCAGCGTTGAAAATAAATTCAGTCCAATAAGCTTGATGATAATCAGCTAGAGTATCCGTACCTCTCAATGCAAATTGTTTTTGTAATCTATTCAATTTACCTAAAAAGTATTTCTGTCTTCTACTAAAATCCTTTACTTGTGGTAACTTCGAGATAAATGGTTTTTCTATTTTAAACGCTTTCTGTATATCTTGATTTATTTGTTTTATCATACCGGCTAACATCCGTGCACTACCCCTATCCTCACCTATCGGAGAACCGTCGGTATCGTATTCAATCGTTCCATGAAATTGTAATAACGATTTATCATAAGGTATTACGTTAACGGTCTTTGGATATATTACTTCTAAAGACATGAATTTTTTTCCTTCGTCAAATATCTTGTCCTTTTGTTTATCACTAAGTTTACCGATGGCCTTTTGTAAATCCCTCATTGCAAATACGAATGCTTTTTCAATATCTCCACGACCAGCAAACATCGATTGAATACCACTAATGTCTGGTGCGTTTGCCCCATGATTTTTTATATGACCTTTATTTCTAGCGGCGATAAGTTTATTGTTCTTCCAACTTATCATTATGTTCTGACCATCTGTTTTTTCTGTGACTGCACCCTCTTTGTCTAATTTACCTTGTAGGGTATTAATAATTAGTGTTTTAAAATCTGAAAATGTAAGATTTTTGTCATCAAAAGGATGGTTCAAATGTCCGTAAGCTCCACCCTCTAGTAATACACCTTCTTTAAAATTTTTATTATCACTTTTTTGGTCATTTGATTTTATATAAGTTCCATCTTTTGATTTGAAATATACATCGGCGTCGTCTTCGTTTTCCTTACCTTTTAATTTATACCTACCGAAACCAATCGAAACATATTTGTGGTCTCTTGACGGTAAAAGTTTTTTCCTTTCCCCAATCAATATTTCTACTTCTTCATTTAAATTTATCTCTTTTAGTTTTAATTTTTGTTTTTCTGTATTACCAACATTATCATCACCGATACCTGGTACCACTGGAGTCTCCACCTCTACACCAGTATAATTATTACCATCTGGTGTAATACCCATCCATTTTACCAACTCATACCCAATATTATGCAATACAGTTCCTTCTATATAATTTTTATAGGATTTTATTGGATTGTCTGTACCAAATCTAGTACCATATTTACCAGATTGTTTACGACCATAAGCTACAGCAGGAACTACGTTGTATTTAAGGGTGTAATCATAATCAGGATTTATAGCATGTTTTCCTAAAATATATTGTACGACTTCCCAACCAGTATCACCGTACATATCATCCAACCATCTTTTGGATTGATTCTTATAATCATTGAAACCTCTGTAGAAAGTTGGTGGGCCATCATCTGTTGGGTTTATCGCTGTTAAACTTGCTTCGTTGACTAATTCTTTAAAATCTGTTTTGAGTATAAAGTCCTCTATACCCTCGTATAACTTTCTAAATTTATTGGTCATCATATTATAGATACCTTGGTCGAAATATCCGAAAACTTTTTTGAAAGATTTTCTTCTTTCTTTATCATCTATCCTAGGGTCACCCAATAGTGACCTCATCTTAGTACCACTCATGTCACCAAATTGTGGTGCAGTGATAAAATATCCATGTTCTTTGTATCCTCGGATATCCTCTCTACTTTTTTTATAATCTTGAAAGTATTTACCCTTACCACCTTTTAATCTACCAGCATCTTTTTGTCCAAAAGCATAAACTACAGCAGTGGTATTAGGATTAAATTTCTTTAAAACTTTGTCTGCTACATAAGGTGTTCTTTCTTGAACAATACGATTCTTTGGAATACCCATCTTTACCATGTGACGGACTTTTTCCTTGAAGTCCATTGGGTGTCTTGGAAGTTGTTTAATATTAGAAGTTGTTATATAAGCTTCATCCACTTGTTTAGATAACCATTTATATGTGGCTAAATGTCCACTATGAAACGGTTGGAATCTACCACCGAATATACCGATAGTTTTTTTGATTTCTTTTTGTTCATTCATACCTAATTTTTTTCTTAGAACTTTTATCTTCTTTAGTATTTCTTTATGTTTAGCACTACCAGAAAATGCTTTCATACCCATACTATACAATTTGTATAACTCAGCTTTATCATTTTCATTTACTTTCTTGTAACCACTACCGTAGGGAACCGATGTGTTACCACGTTTCTTCATCTTCTTTACCATCTTACGACTTGGTGATGGTATCTCACCAGCAGGTAATCCAAATTCTTCATTTTTCTCTTTTGTTTTCTTTTTCATCTTATTGATATAAGTTCTATATACAGCCGCTTGAGAAGCTTTACCCATTTCTTTAGCTCTCTGTTCCATAGCTACAGCTGCTTGTATCTTATGTGCGTGAGTTTTACCACTTCCATTTATTTTACTGACTGATGCTTTTGCATCTTTAACCGTAGCAAACTTCAATCCTTTGATTGTTCCTTTTGGATTCTCATCCGTATATAAATCTGAATGAGACTTTGAACCACGATGTTGTCCTTTCTTTCTAGGAACCCTAGGTGCCTCATCAACGTTTTTCATCGTACGAATTGTTGTTATCTTTTTTCCATTTATTGTGGGCATACCGTGGTCGTCTTTTCCGATTGATTTTACAACAACTTTTTTGTTTTTAAATCTACCGGTAAGGATTGTATCACCTACTTTTATCGGAATATTTATAGATTCAAAAAACTTTGACTGGCCAGGATCTTTAAATACCTTTTGATGTTTCTTTTCTCTTCGTAACCAAGCTTTACCAACCTTACTCTTAATTGGTTTCTTTAAAAATGAATCTATACCTTTACTAACCAACATCTTAAAATGTTTAGTTATTTGAGAATCCGATAACATCTTATTATTCTGAACAATCATAAAGTTAGAACCACCGAACAAACCTTGAAAGGCACCTAAATTTGATTGTACATCTTCCCAACTTTTTTGAACGATAGTATCTGGTACAACCCTATCCCTCTTTTCGTTTCGTTCCCTAGCAATCTTTAATGAGGTATTTACAAAAACCATATAGGTATCGTAACCCAAATCCATTAATTCTTTTCTTCTTCTTTTAATCTTACCAAAGTTATGTCCTGTACCATCTATGATAACACCTAACTTACCATTGGTGTATAGTCTTAATCTTTCCTTACTTAATGATTTAGCAAACTTCCTTAATCCACTTGTGTCGTAATCTACAGGTTTACCTTTTTTATCTACGCCAGTCAAATCAGCAAATAACTCATCAGGCATATTATCTATATCTGTTGTTCCAAAATACTTTTTTAATAAAAGTTCAAGTTCGTTATCTTGATTTACCATCTTTAAACCAGTCTTGGATACGTTTATCTTTTCAGGTATACCGAATAGCTTTTGTGCTACGAATGATTTACCGCTGCCAGGTCCTCCAGCTAAAAAGATAGCTTTGAAGATGCCAGGATCTCTAGCTCCTTCGTTT
>MDTB01200805.1_pt1 | contig 19976 bp, 16 predicted proteins | sample 811161 | NCBI WGS metagenome assembly MDTB01 (sample SAMN05326650, study PRJNA326480) | marine metagenome | isolation source: seawater | place: Mediterranean Sea | collected 2009 | reverse complement strand
TTATTTCTGATTTAACTAAAACTTTTGGATCTAAAAAAGATCCAAAACCCAGTTGAAATCGGTCAATCGTACCTGATGTTGCATCTTGTGCAAGACCTGGGTTAGGTTGTTCAGCACTATTGTTTAAGCCTCGCCAAAAAGACCCTCTCAGACCAATAAAAAATGGTTTCCTATTGTAATTTATTTCAACTTCATACGTAATAACTTCATCATCATTTCGAGATGTTACAGGGTTTTGATCATTAAAATGCAAATAGGCATTTTTCATTTTTATTTCAAATGTTTTTAGCAAAACATAATTTATTTCATATAAAATTGCAGTTAAGTCTGTTTGAAGGCTGTCTGATGTATCGAGGTTATCGTCACTTTTAAAGTAAGTTCCGGTTAAACGTAAATCATTAATAAATGAGTGGGTTGATATTTGAATTAGATGTTCAAAAGACTTGTTTTCATTGTATGCAGTTTCTGCTGTTCCATTACTGAGAGATGTTGTGATATCGAAATAATCAAAATTATTTTCCACTTGAATTCCTAATGTGTTTAAGGTTCCCATTTGGCCTGCAAGTGATGCGTAAGTTAATGAATTGAGTATGTAAAGGTTATTAAATGTATTGGCATTATTACTTAAAAATTGGGTTTCATACCCAAAGGCCGTATCAAATGATCCAAATGTTAAATTAGTGGCATGATTATTTATATTTAATATGTAAAATAATGTTAAGTCTGTGACCACTGTGCTTGGACCAGTAAAACCCAATGAACCATTTCCGGGGCTGCTTTGAAATTCAATCGTACCGGTTAGATTGGGGATAACTTCAAAATCGAGATTAATATTCGTTGCAAAATCAAATTGCGTTTGATTTTGACTTAAATTATTGAAAATTCCCAAATAAGATCCCCCGATTGATAATGACTCTGTATTTATTTGTGCCCATGAGACAAGAGAGAATAAACTTAAAAGTAGTGGTATTTTAGTAAATAACGACACGTTTTATCTCCTTTATATTTAAATGATTAGTATTTTTATTTTTTTTACGTGATTGTATTATGTTATCAGTTCGAAGGGGCTAAATCAAGTATGCTTAAACTTATTCTTATGCTCACTTAAAATAATTGGTTTAGTCCCTTTATTTATTTATGGATTTACAATACCATACGAAGGTGAAACATCAATTAGCAACACAGGATTATATTAAAACAATTGCATCATTGTCCATTCGCGATAATGCTCAAATGGTAAAGTTAAAAGCAATTTCAACCAAACTTAGTGTTTCAAATGCCGCTGTTAGTGATATGTTAAAAAAACTTGTCAAAGATGGGTTGGTTATTAATCATCCTTATAAGGGAATTGAATTGACCACCGCTGGTTGGTCTCTTGGCCGCCGATTAATTCGACATCATCGCTTATGGGAAGTTTTTCTTCACCAAACATTGGAAGTGCCATGGGATGAGGTTCATGAAGAAGCTGAGCACTTGGAGCATGCCGCATCTGATGTGCTTATGAATCGAATAGATTCTTATTTAGGCCATCCAAAAGTTGATCCACATGGTAATCCAATCCCTACAGTTACCGGTGAACTAACGTTTAATCAACAAGAATTACCACTTCCAAAAGCTAACTTGAATCAAACGTATCATGTTACGCGATTTGAATCATTGGATTCAACTTATCTAACATATTTATCAGGGTATGGTTTTGCAATTGGGGCAAAAATAAAGCTTCTTCAAATTTTTGATTTTGATAAAAGTTTATTATGTGAAATTTCTGGTACACAATTTCAATTGAGTGAGTCTGTAGCAAATCAAATTTTTATTGCTAAATAATTGTATCTTTAAAATGTATAAGCTGTATGAAATAAACTGAGTTCAAGATCAATGTCAAAATAGACTTCATTATCGCTGCGCAGTGGACTTTTTATTGTTTGTGCGTATCCTAAAGAAAATGACACGGGTTGACCAGAAATAAAGTTTCCAAACCCTATTTCAATGCCAATTGTTTGATAGGGTGAGGATGAAATATCAAACAAATGATCTGGAAAAAGCCCATTTTCAAAAAATAACTTTCCATTAATTCCGGTAAACTTCCCGTATACAAGATTTATTCCCTCACCAAAACGAACGATTGGAAATAACAAGTTTAGTGAACCAACCAAAAAGTGCTCAGATACAACTGATGTTGAGGAAACTCCGCGTATTCGGCTTTCATTAAAGGGGGTTATCATGTTTTTACCTGTTCCAATTTCTAATTTAGGTATAAGAATCAGTTGTGGTGCCAATCGAAATGATGTTAAATAATTGCTGATTAATGTTGAAAAACTCGGAAAAAAAATACTTTCTGGCGCAGTGTTAGCTTTTATAAATAAGCGTTCAAAGTTTGTTGTTTGATTTTGATAGTCCCAAGAAATAAACACGCTTTGATACGCTTGATTTGATGATATTGCAGTTGTTCTTGAAAATCCATATGAAAGCGTGCTTAGATTAACCATGTTTTTACCATAAAACCCATCGTTAATTTTTTGATAAATTGGGTGAACCATGCCAACATCCGTATTTATTTTATTCTTTCCATCGTATTGAACTAACGTTGAAAAAATGTTGCTTTTGGAAAAATAGTAATTGTATCCGGCAAAATATGAAAGTCCTGAATAATTATCAATCGCAGTTAAACCTATGCCGGTGCTCCATTCATGATCTAAAAATTGTCGCCCCTTAATTCGAATCCCATATTGGGCAGGGCTGTTGAATTTACTTGGTAATGAATAAATAAATGGTGTGAATAGATAGAGTTGGTAGTGGTCTAAATCATTCATGTTCGAAAACTTATCCGGTTCATTAAAAAGAACATTTGTTATTCCAACCGTTTGGATTTTACGTGGGAAGTGGTTGTTATATCGATTTGTTTCCAAAACTTTCATATCAGGATCAAGTGTAATTTTAATAATTGGATGAGAATGTTCAACGATCAAATCATTTGTTTTTTTTGTATTATCAAGATTATGATTTGTTGACGATCCATCTTGATAGTTAATTGTTACTGGACAATTTGAAGGGGCATTTCCTTTCTTATTTATTGTGATCGTACTTTTGTATTTATTGTTTACTTTTTGACTTTTTTTATTTGATATATAAAAGTCAATTTTTTCATTTTTAATTACCCATTTATTAAAAAATATGTCCATATTTTTAGTGGTGATCATATTATTTTTAAGTGACTTAAATGATCGATTGGTATTGGTGTATTGCAGGTATTTTTTTAGCGATTGATTCATATTTTTTTTGCCGATATAAGTTTCAAGTGTGCTAAAAAAAATGGCTGATTTATAATAATCTTTGAAATAGCTTGAATTCGTGTAGCTATCTGGACGTGCTTTTTTTATTGGTTCATCAAATTCGTTTTTTAATAATCTATGGTATTTCTTATATGAATTTAGTCGATAATTTTCAATACTTTCGATCGATTCATTTCTGTCAAAATAAACTTTGTATAAAAATATGAGGTTATTATTTACCAGTGGTTTGTTTTTTCCATATTTATCATCTAAAAAATTAAAAGTTAAATATTGTGTTAATCCTTCGCTAACGCTATTTTCTGATTCTAAATCCATATCAAATCCAGCCCATAAATGGGCGACCTCGTGTGTAATAATAAATTCATCGATTCGATTTAATACCGCTTTTTCTAAATTCGATGGACGAAATATGCTATCGCCTAGAAAGATATAACCACTACTTGCAAATCCAAACCTTTGAGGAATAGATGAATTTGAAATGATGATTGTTTGATATGGTAATACGCCATAAATTTTTGTGAAATATTCATAGGCTTGAACTGCTTGTTTTAAAATTCTTTCTGCTTTTAGTTTATGTTTTTGATCCAAGTAAACTACTTTTATTTCAGTTTTGTTTTTTGTTTTTTTGATTAATTGATTTAACTTTTTTGAGATTGTTACACTAATATTGTTGATTGAGTAATCCCAGTTGGCTACAACTTTCGTACTGTTTTTTGATGATGAGGTTTTTATTTTTGATGCAGATAATGCAATTACTGTTTCTTCATTCGCTGTTAATGTTAATTTTTTTACATTGTGACGAAGGGTGCGATTGACCCCAATGTCTTGGCGCAAATCAGCTAGTTGATTCACGATCATGGGATACCAATTAAACCTTAGTGTCGTTGTGTTTTGAAATGTTTGTACTTCTCTAGCGCTATAATATTCAGGGTAATTTTTCTTGCTTATGACATCGATTGTTATGGTCTCATTTTTTTTTACTGGTTCATTTAGTTTGATTTTTGCAATGTTTTGTTTTGTTGAGAATCGTTGGATTTTTAGTAATGCTTCGCTATCGATAAATTCAACTTCAAGTGGTTTTTTTTTCTTTTTGACACTTAAGATGGTATGAGATGCTGGAATAAACCCATTTTTGTATTTTGCGTCGTTAATAATATCAGACCGATATGTGTTTTTTTCAGAATTAAAGTTATTTAGCGAAAGGTATATGTTTGTAGTGGGATGGTTCGATTTATTGGTCCATTCAATGGTTTGATTGATAAATATGGTTTGCGATTTTAAGTTAATTGTTGCCACAATTTCATGTGTTTGATCAACAGTTGCAAAAAGACTTGAAGTTGCAAGAAATAAAGAAAGAAAAATGGTTGTCATTTTCATGATTAAATTAAATAGGCTGCGAAATTAAATGTAAAGCCAAATCTAATCTTGACAAAGCAGATCGGAATTGCTAAGATTCAACAATGAATGTAACAAAAAAACATCAATATGGATTGTCAGCAATGGTTTATCTGGGATTTGATTTTGAGAAGGGCCCAGTTCAATTGCGCCAAATTTCTCAACGTGCCAATATACCGCATGCTTTTTTAGAACAACTCATGTTGGACTTAAAAAAATCAGGTTTGGTTAAAAGTACACGTGGTGCAAAGGGTGGGTATCAGTTGGCGTTATCTCCACATGACATATCTGTTCAGGCTATTTTTTCTGCCATTGATCCTTTAAAATGTGATGCTAGTCATTCAGATTCATTGGCTTTTTTTTGGAGCCAGTTAAATTCTCATGTTAACCATTTTTTCAATGTGCCACTTCAAACGCTGCTTGAAGATGTTTTAAATAAACAAAAAGTGTTGGTGTATTCAATATGAAAACAATTAAAGATATTGTGGGAAATACGCCACTCATAAAATTAGAGCATCTTTCTAAAAAATATGGTGTTAATTTATTTGGCAAATGTGAGTTCATGAATCCGAGTGGATCTGTAAAAGATCGTGCAGCTTATGCAATGATTTACGATGCGCTTGAATCTGGTAAAATCAATAAGGATACGCATATTGTTGAGCCTACTAGTGGCAATACCGGTATTGCGCTTGCATTTATTTGTGCTTCATTTGGGCTTAAATTAACGTTGACAATGCCTGAGTCGATGAGTGTTGAGCGTCGTCATCTGTTAACCGCTTATGGTGCACACCTTGAATTAACTCCGGCGCATTTGGGAATGTCAGGTGCAATTTCCAAAGCCAATGAGTTAAAGGCTAATAATGTATTTATTCCGCAACAATTTGAAAATGCGTCAAATCCTAATATGCATTATAAGACAACAGGGCCTGAAATATTGTCCGATGTTGACGTGGATATTTTTGTTGCTGGTGTTGGAACTGGTGGTACAATATCTGGGGTTTCAAAATATTTGAAAGAGAAAAAAAGTATCTATTCTGTTGCGGTTGAGCCGAAAGCGTCACCTGTTATTTCAGGAGGAGAGCCTGGCCCACACATGATACAAGGTATTGGTGCTGGCTTTTTACCAAAGAACTTTGACCGTGCAATTGTTGATGAAATTTTTACGATATCTAATGATGAGGCGGTAGAAATGGCAAACTATATTGCAGTTCATGAAGGTATATTATGTGGTATTTCTGCAGGTGCAAACGTCTATTCTGCATTAGAAATAGCAAGGCGAAGTGAAAATAAGACCAAAAATGTTGTGACAATACTTTGTGATTCTGGTGAGCGCTATTTAAGCATGAATTTATTCAAAGGAGCAAATAATGAAGTTGCAAATTAATGGTGAACATGAAGATTTCGAAACCAATCAACTTACTGTATCTGACTTGTTGTCTCAGAAAGATGTCAAAATGCCCGATATGGTTTCGGTAGAATTAAATGGTGATATTTTAGATCGTGAACAGTTCTCAAAAACTTCGCTTAAAGATAATGATGAAATTGAGTTTTTATATTTTATGGGTGGTGGAGCCATATGCATGAATTAGATACAAAATGTGTTTACATCAGCAATGGGGTTGATGCAAATACGGGAGCTGTAAATCCTCCGATTTATCAATCTGCCGGCTTTTCATATCCGAATCCCGAGGATCTTGAAAGTGTGTTTAAAGGACAAGATTTTGGTTTTGTTTATTCACGCATTTCCAATCCAACGGTTTCAGAACTGGAACGACGGATTGCTTACATTGATTCTGCTTTCGGCGCTGTTTCTTTGGCCAGTGGATTGGCTGGTATATATGCTTTGGCGATGGTATTGACTCAAAAGGATCAAAATATTGTTGTTTCTAATTCACTTTTTGGTGGATCTCGTGATTTATTTGAAGAATCCATTCCGAAATTAGGTGTATCGGTACGCTTTTGTGATATTTCGAACCTTTCTGAGGTAACCGAGTGTGTTGATGACCAAACTGCATTTATTTTTTCTGAAATTATTTCGAACCCGAAGTTAATAGTTCCAAGTATCGATGATTTGGTACAACTTGCGAATACTAAAAATATTCCATTTATTTTAGATGCTACACTTACGGGCTGTGTCGGTTTTAACGCCAAATCCCATGGTGTTGATGTTGTTCTTTATTCTTCGACCAAGTTAATGGCAACGAATGGTGGTGCGATTGGTGGCATTATTGTTGATACTGGCAATTTCAATTGGCGCCAATCAAATCATCCAGAAATTTTAGCAGCCTCAGAAAAGTTTCATCGATTCGCATTTTTAGAACGTGTCCGTCGTCATGCACTTCATAATTCTGGGTTTTGTAATTCGCCAATGAATGCTTACTTAACAATGCTTGGACTAGAAACATTGAATTTAAGATACACAAAAATTTGTGAGAATGCGCTTGCTTTAGCACAATTTTTTGACGCAGAAAAAATAAAAGTGAATTATCCTGGCTTACCAAATCATAAGCAACATCATATTGCACAACAACTATTAACAGGCTTTGGTCCTTTACTGTCGATCGATCTGGGATCCAAAGATCGTGCATTTCAATTTATTTCAAAATTAAAAATTGCCCAAAACATGTCAAACTTAGGGGATAACCGAACCATGGTACTTCATCCAAAATCAACCATTTATTCGAAACATTCTGCTGAACAGTTGATTCAAGCTGGCGTAACTGATGGTTTGGTTCGAATTAATGTAGGCATTGAATCTATTATTGATTTGAAAAAAGAGTTTCAGGAGGCGCTTCAATGATGAATGATGAACAAATTGAACGCTATTCTCGCCATATTATATTGCAGGGTGTTGGTGGAGAGGGCCAAGAAAAATTATTAAATGGCAAGGTTTTAATTATTGGAGCCGGTGGTTTAGGTGCACCTGTTGCACTTTATTTAGCGGCGGCAGGTGTTGGTCATATTGGTATTATTGATGCGGATGTGGTTGATATTAGCAATTTACAGCGTCAAGTTATTCACTTTACGCCTGATATTGGTCGCCCTAAAGTTGATTCTGCAAAAGAAAAGATGAATCAAATTAATCCTGATATTAAAGTAACCACGTATCGTGATTTTTTTACCAAAGAAAATGCGCTTGAAATCTTAGGGGATTATGACTTTATTGTTGATGGGACGGATAGTTTCTCGTCTAAATTTTTGATTAATGATGCATGCGTTATTGCTAAAAAACCGTTCTCACATGGCGGTATTTTACGGTTTGATGGCCAAACAATGACTCATATTCCGGGTTCCGCATCATATCGTTGTGTTTTTAAAAACCCACCACCTCAAAATGCCGTGCCAACATGTTCTCAAGCTGGTGTTTTTGGCGCGGTTGCTGGGATGTTAGGAACGATTCAAGCCGCTGAGGCCATTCGCTATATTACAGGTGTTGGTGAGTTGCTCACCAATCGTTTGCTTATTTTTGATGCGTTAAACATGAAATTTAGAACGGTAAAGGTTAAGCCATCCGAGCTTGATTTGACTGAATTTAAATCAACGTATGATCAACCGGTTTGTGACTTTAAGGTGAATGCATGATGTACTCTATTGGATTACCTCAAGCGATTATTGATGATGTTATTGATCATGCTCAGCATGAACTTCCCAATGAATGTTGTGGCTATATTACAGGTCAAAATGATCGATGCAAAACATTGTATAAAATGACAAATGTTGAAGCATCACCAGACTATTTTGAATTTGCACCTAAAGAACAATTTCAAGTGATAAAGACGGCTAGAAAAAACAATGAAATTCCATTGGTTGTGTACCACTCTCATCCAGAAAGTCCGGCCCGTTTATCTCAAAAGGACTTGGAGTTATTGACGGATCCTGAGATGGTCTATTTAATTGTTTCTTTAAAAAATAAAACGCCTGATTTAAAGGCATTTCGAATTATTGATCAAAAGATCTTTAATGTGATGATTGATACCAAGGAGGAAAATTATGTCAATTGAAATAAATGGAACGTTTGAATCTCGCTCAGACAATGAGCGCTCATTAAATGAATTTAATGAAACGATAGATGATAAATATTTGTATAAGAGAAATAAAAAAGAAAAAGACGTTGAACATAAAATAAATGAACTAAATTTAAAGACCAAATTAGAAGACGTTAAAATTGAAAAAAAAGAGTTGTTTAATGCTGATATTGATCGCGCTAAAAAAGAAGATAATGCTGCTCAAAAAAACACAACGTCAACACTTTCAAATCGTGATCCCAAAAAACAAGTATTGGATGCGAAAGATGTTTCAATGAAACTCATTGATAAAAATGGTAAACAATCGTCTGCTTCTGAAAAAACAGAAAAGTCATCGTTTGGTTTTGGAAATGTTTTGAATTCAATATTTTTTGGTATTTTTGGTTCTCAAAAGAAACAAGAAGAAGAATTGCGACGTTTGCAAGCTGAAGTTAAATCACTTGCAACACAACAGTTGAAACTTGAAAATGAGTTGAAAAATTCAAGTGAGTTCTCGTCAGCCAATGATGCTATTGCTACAGAAAAATTAAACGAACTACGGCAAAATGTTAATGCCGATCAAGCCAATACAGCTACGATTAATGACTTAATTCCTATACCATTACAAAAGGAAAATGAATTAATTGATCAAAAAGCTCGACTGAATATGATGAAATCTGAAAAGATAGATCGTATTAGTCAGCTTAGAAAAAAAGGAGTTAAATAGGTCATGCGATTTTATGAATCATCACCAACCTTAGAGAAAGAGCATCAGCAATTTGAAAATGACATTGCAGAATTCAAATCTGGTGAGTTAAACCCAATCAAATTTAAGGCATTTCGAGTTGCACATGGTGTTTATGAACAACGTCAGCCCAATACTTATATGATCCGAATACGCTGTGCTGCTGGTGGAATTACTCCAACCCAACTAAAAAAAGCATCTGATATTGCAGCGGCATATGGTTCGGGTGAAGTTCATTTTACAACACGACAAGAAATCCAAGTTCATGATGTTTTAATCGATGGGGTAATGCCTGTTATACGCGGACTATTGGAGGTTGGCTTAAGTACAAAAGGCGGTGGCGGAAATACGATCCGTAATATTTTAACTCCGCCAGATTCGGGTGTTAATCCAAATGATGAGTTTGATGTGGACCCTTATGCTATTGCATTAACAACACGGATGATTAATGAAGAAGATTCCTGGAATCTACCGCGTAAATTTAAAATTAACTTTTCGACCAATGCGGAGGACACCACTTATACCCAAGCCACATGTTTAGGTTTTGTTGCCAAACATAAAGATGGGCAAAAAGGCTTTGAAGTTTATACCGCTGGTGGTATGGGGGCAAAACCAATGGTCGGGCATGAGTTGATTAACTTTATCCCTGATCATCAAGTGTATCATGTAACGCGTGCGTTGAAGATTATGTTTGATAAAAATGGGAATCGCCGAAGCAAGTATTCTTCACGAATAAAATTTCTTTGGAAAAAGTTGGATCGCGATGAGTTTTTACGTTTATTTTATGAAGAATATGACAAAATAAAAGATGACCCTTCATTAGCTCTTGAATTGCCTGAAATTCAAAATAAGGCTACGGATTCAATTAATTTAGAGCCTGTTGTGATGAATGATTCTGGGTTTAAAATTTGGAAAAAACGCTACGTTTCACCTCAACTTCAACCCGGTTTGTCTTCGATAAAACTTCCATTGCAATTGGGTGATCTTATTCGAGATGATGGCAAGGTGTTGACCGAATTTTTAATGCATTTTGGTGATAATTGCATTCGTTGTGATCGTGCTCAAAACATACGTTTAAGAAATATTCCTGACGAGTATTTAGGAAATGTCTACCAAGTAATTACAGGTCTTAAGCAAACATTGGTCAAACATGCTCAGTTTGTGGGTAATATGATCAATTGTACTGGTGCTCAAACATGCAAGTTAGGGATTTGTTTGCCGCGCGGTTTGTCGAAATCAATTCGTGAAACATTTGATTCATCCGATTTGGATTTGGATGCAATTCCAGAGTTTCGATTAAATATGTCGGGTTGTCCAAACACCTGTGGAATGCACCATATTGCTGATTTGGGCTTTTTTGGAAAAGTCGGACGAAAAGATGGGAATATGTTTCCATCTTATAATGTTCTTGCTGGCGCTCAAACAAGTGCAGGAAAAACCAAATACGCTGAACGTCAAGGTGAAGTTGCGGCCCATCATATCCCATCATTTGTTAAGGATTTCTTAGGTGTTTATATTGATCGAAAAAAATCTAAAAAACATAAAGATTACGGCGCTTTTTTACAACATGAGGGAATTGATCTAATTAAGACATTATGCGAAAAATACAAAGACGTACCTTCTCTTGAAGAAGATGCTTCTTTTTACACTGATTTTGGAGCGAAAAAACGGTTAAGTTTAGAAGAAATCGGGACGGCTGAATGTTCTGCTGGATTATTTGATATGTTGGATTTGGATAAAAAGATGATAAAGAAAATTCGTAAAGAGTTAGCGAAAGATTTAGAAGATGAAGAAGCAAAAGTTGCAAAGGTTTTATTTCATTCGGCTCGTATGTTGTTGGTCACTCGCGGCTTAGATGCAAAAACTGACGAACAGGCGTATGATTATTTCGAAAAACATTTCATTACAACAGGATTGGTTGATGAAGCTTTTCGTCCATTGATCGGGTTAGCTCGAAATAAAGATACCGTTGAAATTTTAAATCAAAAAGATCAGGTATTTGCATTAGCAGACGTTGTATTGGACCTTTATGACAATATGGATGACTCATTACGCTTTAAATCGTCATCTGGTGAGGTTATTAATGAATCTCAGAAACCAACATCAGCAACGGAAAAAGATTTTCGAGGTGTTGCTTGTCCCATGAATTTTGTTAAAACAAAGCTTGTGCTTGAGACCTTATCCGTTGGTGATCGGTTGAAAGTTTTACTTGATGATGGTGCTCCAATTCAAAATGTTCCAAATTCGGTTCAATTGGAAGGTCATAAGATTCTTGAAAAAATTCAAAATGGTGGTCATTGGGAAGTCTTGATCGAAAAGGCGTGATTCCATGGAAACCAAACGTCGTAGTTTTTTTAAAGTAATTTCATGGCGTATTACTGCCACGGTTACGACAATGTTGATATCGTTTTTCATTACTGGGGCCATCGACATGGCTTTAAAAATTGGTGTTTTTGAGGTTTTTGCTAAAATTTTATTGCAATACCTCCATGAGCGCGTTTGGACGAATGTTAAATTTGGTTTTCACGACACATCGAAAGATTACCAAATATGAAGTCTGCTGAAATTGATGAGCTAAATAACAAATTTAAATCAATTTCTATTGATGATTTAGTTAGCTTTATTAGTCAGTCTTATAAAAAAGTGACACTTGCATCCAGTTTAGGGGCAGAAGATCAAGTTTTAACTCATATTTTAGCTAAAATTACATCAAAATTGGATGTTTTTGTTTTGGATACAGGGCGTTTGCATCAAGAAACATATGATGTAATGGAAAAAACATCGGCTAACTATAACTTTAAATATCGTATTATTTTTCCGATTAAAGAAGATGTTCAATCGATGGTCTCTACCAATGGTCCAAATCATTTTTACAATAGCTTGGAAAATAGAAAAGAATGTTGTTATATTCGTAAAGTTGAACCATTGCAGCGGGCTTTAAAGGGCTATGGCGTTTGGTTTACTGGCATTAGAAGAGCTCAGTCAATCAATCGTGCATTAACCCCACTTTTTGAGTGGGATGATACTCATAATCTATTAAAGGTAAATCCACTGGTTTTTTGGTCAAAAGATGATGTCTGGTCATTTATTCATGATCATAACGTGCCTTATAACCAGCTGCATGACCAAGGTTTTCCAAGTATTGGTTGCGCACCTTGCACACGCGCTGTTCCAACTGGTCAAGACGACCGATCTGGTCGATGGTGGTGGGAAGAAGATGTTAAGAAAGAGTGTGGATTGCATATTAATTTAAACATTCAGGAAGATAAAAATGATAAAAACAACAACTAATTTAACTCATTTACAGCAATTGGAAGCGGATAGTATTCATATTATGCGTGAGGTTGTCGCAGAGGCTGAACATCCTGTTATGTTGTATTCGATTGGTAAAGATTCCTCTGTGCTATTGCATTTGGCTAGGAAAGCATTTTATCCTTCAACGATTCCTTTTCCTGTGATGCATGTCGATACAACATGGAAATTTAAAGAAATGATTCAATTTCGTGATAATTTAGCCAAAGAATATGATTTGGACCTGATGGTTTATACCAATATGGACGGTGTAAAACAAAATGTCGGGCCTTTTTCTCATGGATCTGCAGTTCATACAGATATTATGAAAACGCAAGCACTGAAGCAAGCACTTGATTTGCATAAGTTTGATGCCGCATTTGGTGGTGCACGGCGGGATGAGGAAAAATCACGAGCAAAAGAGCGTATTTTTTCGTTTCGATCGGCCCAACACCGCTGGGACCCTAAAAATCAACGTCCGGAGCTGTGGTCTCTTTACAATACCAAAAAAAAGCCAGGCGAATCGATTCGTGTTTTTCCTCTATCGAATTGGACCGAACTTGATATTTGGCAGTATATTTATTTAGAAAATATTCCGATTGTTCCATTGTATTATGCAAAAAATCGTCCTGTAGTATTTCGTGATGGCATTTGGATTATGGTTGATGATGATCGTTTAAAACTTAATCCTGGAGAAACTTCTGAACATAAAATGGTCCGCTTTCGAACGCTTGGTTGTTACCCTCTTACAGGTGCCATTGAATCTTCTGCTGCTACTTTGCCTGATATTATCCAAGAAATGTTACTTACCAAAACTTCAGAGCGACAAGGCCGACTCATTGACCAAGATAGTGGGGCCTCAATGGAGATTAAAAAGCAGGAAGGGTACTTTTAAATGTCACATCAATCTCAACTTATTGAAACTGATATCCTTGCTTACTTAAAATCACAGGAACAAAAAAGTTTGTTGCGTTTTATTACTTGTGGGTCAGTAGATGATGGAAAATCAACACTTATTGGACGATTGTTGTATGAATCTAAACTTATTTATGAGGATCAATTAGCGGCATTAGAAAATGATTCAAAAAAAGTTGGAACTCAGGGTGATAAAATTGACTTTGCATTATTGGTTGATGGTCTCGCTTCTGAGCGTGAGCAGGGGATCACTATTGATGTTGCTTATCGATTTTTTTCAACCGATAAGCGCAAGTTTATTGTCGCAGATACTCCTGGACATGAGCAGTATACCCGAAATATGGCTACCGGTGCTTCCACTGCTGAGTTGGCAATTTTGATGGTAGATGCGCGACATGGTGTGATGACTCAAACACGACGTCATTCAAAAATTGTTCATTTATTGGGCGTTAAAAAAATTGTTCTTGCAATTAATAAAATGGATTTAGTTGATTATAGTCAGGAGACATTTAATACGATTTTAAATGATTACCAAGCGTTTGCAACGGAAATTGGAATTAAAGATTTTTCAGCCATTCCAGTTTCTGCTCTTCAAGGTGATAATATAACACAACCAAGTCATCATATGAGCTGGTATGACGGCCCGCCTTTAATTGACTATTTGGAACGTGTCCCTTTAGAGGCACCAAACGATATGGATCCTTTTTCAATGCCAATTCAATGGGTAAATCGCCCCAACCTTGACTTTCGTGGCTTTTCAGGACAAATTACCACTGGTCAAATTTCTGTTGGTGATACGATTACTGTAATGCCTGCGAAAGTAAGTAGCACGGTTAAATCAATTGTTACTTTTGAAAATGAATTAAAAACCGCTCAGCGGGGACAATCAATTACCATCACTTTAAATGATGAAATCGATGTGTCCAGAGGGGATGTTTTTGTTGCTAAGGATACCAAAGCATCCGTTGGTCATCGCTTTTTATCAACATTGGTTTGGATGTCAGAAGATGGCCTGGTTCCAGGTCGTCCGTACTGGATTAAAACACGTGCTAAATTGTTATCTGGAACAATTGAAGAACCAAATTACTTGTTAAATATTAATACTTTAGAAAAATCTCAAGCAAAGACGTTAACCTTAAATGAAATCGGTCAATGTGTTTGTGAATTTGATCAAGATATTGCATTTGAGCCTTATCAAGATAATTCTCATTTGGGAAGTTTTATTATTATTGATCGACAAACAAATAATACTGTTGGTATGGGACTCATTGAAGAGGGGATAGGCAGAGAAAGTTGGGCCGAACGTCATGTTGCTGAACGAACAAAATATTGGAGTGGTGGTCAGATTTCTCAGATGGAGAGATCATTAAAAAATAGTCATAAACCGGCGCTTTTAGTACTTACAGGGCATGTAAAACGTGAAGATTTTTATACTGTTGGAACAAGCATTGAAAAAGCTCTGTTTGATGATGGCATACGTGCCTATCGCTATGGGTTACAGTTCTTGCGGATGGCTGATGCAGACGCTTCTTCAATTTCTGAATTACGACAAGATATGTTTCGTCAATTATTAGATATTGGGTATGCATTTATGGATGCCGGTCACGTATTTATTACCGCTGTTCGTGGTTTGACACCTACAGAAGCTCATCAATTGAGAACCATTTCCAATCCTTTTGATGTGATTATTATTGAGTTAGATGACGGGTCTGTTGTTAGTGATCATGTCTGGTCAACCGCATCTGCATCTAGCATTATTGATTCCATCAAGACCAAGATTTCATTGACAGATTAACTATTCTTTTAAAAACATTAATTTTACTATTTTTACCTTTATTTTTGTTACAATATTTGCATGCGTAAATGTCTTGCAACGTTTGATTATCAATCTATCGATTTACGTTTATTTAATCCAGCACCTTTATTACATAATTTTGAGGACTATGTTAAAGATTTACAACAATCTGCTGATAAATTTACAAATCTTATCGCTGAAGCTGAAGCGCCATTTTATTTAACTGATCAAAGAGGTGAAAAGTTTAAGGCTTCAAATGCATTTGCACTTGCAAAATTTTTGTATCTTTTTTCAAATTTGGAAGATCAATTTCATCAGTTTAATTTTACACTTATTGAGCAGAAACTATCTTTTATTCATAACCATATTTTTGAATCTTTAAAACGTTCAAATGAATTTGATTTAAAATCTCTTAATAATGTTGTTCCTGGTTACATTAAGACACATGTGAAATCACTAAAAGAGCAATTTAATAGTATTGTTTTAGATAGTAAGCGAAGTTATATCTATGATAAAACTCAATTCATAGCTTTATTTAAAGCTAAAGTGCAATTATTCAACTTCATTGAATTATCAATGGATCAATTAACAAACCCGAGTTTGCAAAAATATAATCAAGAATTTTTTAAAACATTAGATCAAATTTCTCTCTATTTAAAATCTTTATTTAAATCTTCGATGCAATTATATAAAAAGCGAATGGAAATTCAGCAAAAAATATTAAAAAGTTCAAACCAATTCCTTACAATGCCCTTGTCACATTCTAAACTTCCAATTGCTTTTATTTTAAATTCATTTTTTGAATACTTTGATCAGTTTAATCGATCTTTCCTTTTACCTGAAAATGAGCGAAACCATGAGATGGATTTGGTTTTAATTAAGGAAGAACAATATCAGATTTTAAGTAAAATCTATCCTGAATTTAGATCTTACTTAAATGAATTTTTAGCGGAAAAAGAATGTCTAATCACTGAGCAAGACCATACACGATTTATATTTCAATTTTTGGATCATTATGAATTGAAAACTGTTGATCTTTCTGATTTTGATTCAAAAAATGCTCGCTCGTTACATGCGCTTGTTGATGTATTTAATACAATGTTGGATCTTTATTTGAATCAAACAGATCTATCAATTTCAAATGGGTTAGAAAAAGATCACATAATTAATCCGATTCATTTATCAGGTTTGTTGATTCCTCAACTTATACCAAGTACTGAGGAACTCAATGCTTTGATTTCTATGCCATCAGATAGTGTCGTATACTTTTTACGAATTTTTGAAAACAATTTAACACCTTACTGGGCATTTCAGCGTATGTTACCCATTGAGGCGTTTCACTTTTTTATAAAAAAAAATCAAATCTTTAAACAATTTGAATTTAAACAGATGTTTTTATCTTATTCATTACCTGGTCCAAGGCGATCAAAGGTTTATCTAAAATCTAAAAAAGAGAATGACGCTTTTCAATTTTTTCAGTCACTCTTAACGTTTCATAATTTTGTTGGTAAAGCATATTCATTTTCAAATCCACTTTTCTTATTGGATTATCTTAAAGCATTAGTTCCGACCAATATGAGTTTAAATGAGATAAAGAAGACGTTTTCGATTACATCTGAAACTAAGGACTTTAACGAGATTTCTAAGTATTTAAAAGAGACATTGGATGACTATCGGATTGAACTCGATGCCATGGAACGTTATTTTAAATTTATTAATATCAATACGATTCCTTTTAATGATCAGAGGCATTTGATTCAACAATTTCAGGTGATTCAGACACATTCTCGGTTGATAAATTTTGAACCGGCACCCTATATTACTCATTTTGAAACATTTTTTTATGATTTAGACAATGTGTTGTCATCTATTTTATCAATACTTTCAAACAAAAAGATGGCTCATTTTTTAACAAATTTCAGTTCCAATGAATTTTTGTTAAATCTTTCTGCGCATTGGAATCAATTTTATTTTTTAGCCAAAGATGATTTAGATAGGGAAAAGCAGCAAATTCAAACGCAGTGGAACTTGTTTTCTAATTCTAAAATAAGCTCAATTGATTTTCTTTCTAACCAAGGGTCCATATTAAATGATATTGCCTTTAAAATCTTCGATCAATTAACATCTATTGTTTTAAATGAAACAAGTTCTATTTCAGATTCTACAACTGATCAATTGAATTCCATTGCATATGTTATGACGGTTTCATATTTTCAATTAAACACTTTTAAATCAAATTAGAAGATATTGAAACCGTTGTTTCATGAGATTTTAATGCCATGGTTAATGATGAATGATGAGAATTATGATCAAGCATTTTATCATTCTTGGATAAATCATTATAAAGTGTCGTTGGATGATGCGAATTTGTGTAAGGGAAAATACTTGGAAATCCTTTCAATTGCTCTTCTTTATGACTCATTTTTACAATTTCTGACAATTATTGATGATATTAACCAACAGTTTGTTTTAAATGAAATATTTAATGGTGTTAATTATAAGTCTTTTGTATATCAACTTGAGTTACTTCCCAAGGAACGTTTTGATGTTGGAAGCAAAAGTGATGTTCTTTTTTTTTCCTTTATTTACGATTATCCAGTATTTAATTGTGAATGGTTTTATTTGCAACAACTGTTTTTTGTTTTAGAAAATAAGCAATCTGTTTATGTTTATCAAAGCGGTATAAAACAGAATAACCCATTGTGTTATCCGTATGAGCTTTTTAATATTTATTTAATTGTTTTGGTGGCCAAGCGAATGAAAAAAATGTTTGATATGGGTCTGAAAAATATTGAAAATCAGTTTTCTTATTCTCCAGATGTAACAATAAGTTCCATTCAACTTGCTGAAACGATGGACGCCTATGTTTTCATAATTCAACAAGCTAGTGATACGATCTTTCATTGGTTATCCGATACATCTATCGATCATTTTAACTATTTAAAATCTTTAAAGGAAACGGATCCTGATTTATTTCATTCTTTTTTATCGATGTTTATGGGTGATTTTTTTTCCGCGCATCAAGATTATGTTGTTTCCTCAATACAACTTCGACTCGCGTTTTTTCCACTTATTCGACAGATTCTGGCCAATGAAACGTTTTTTAATCTGCCAGGCTACAAATTTAAAGATCAAACTTCACGTGGCTTTTATAATGCTGTAAAACCCATCGTTATTCAAAAATATTTTGCTACAAACTTTTACCAAGCGTTTATTAAACAAATTGATTTCTCAGAGGAGTTACTTTGGCAAATTCTTTATGAATTCAACCAAGCCAAAAGTGATGCTACGTGGAAATCCTCTTTAAATGATATCAATCATTATTTAGAGTTGTATGATGATTTTTTCCAAAATTATAATGTTTCTATTGGTTCACGTTTAGAAGAAGATGATGGTCATAATTTGCTTAAATCAACGGATGAAAAGTCGAAATCTAAGAAAAAGAGAAAAGTAAAAAAGCTTAATTCATCGGCGAATAATATAGGGGCTTCTGAAGCCAAACCAGAGGGGTTTGATTTGAAATGTCTTTTGTCAACAAGTCGCCTGTCTCCAGTGGTTGACTATACTGAAGAAAAAAAGACAATTAAACAGTTAATTGAATTTTTAGATGGTGATGAGTTTAACCAAATCGTTGTTTCGAGTAAATCTATTCCAAATCAATCCAGTGAATGGTATTCAGAGATTCATCATGCCTTTAAAAAATTACCCACTATTTTAAATGATATTCGACCTTCGTTTGATTTTGGAAAGCAGCATTTTCTAAATTGGTTAATTCATGTCTACACTGTTTTTGATCAAAAGGGTCTCGACCCCTTTATAAACGGTGACTTTGTTAATCCAGTTCCAATTAATGAGAATACTCAATCTCCTGAAGTTTCTTTAATGGATCAATCTGAAACGATTGATCACCTTTCAAATTCAACTGAAACTAAAGATTGGCTTGAGTCGGGTTATTCACTTCCTCAAGGAAAAACAGAAGCTTTGGTATCCTTTCGAATTCATTCGAACATTGAACTGTATCATCAGATTCTAGTCAATCGATCGAAAGATAGGCCTCAGGAGTTTGTGGATGCTTGTTTTCAAATGCTAATCGGAGATGCGTCTATTCAAAGAAAAAATCTTTATAGTGAATGGTTAATTGGTGCGACAAATAGTATTTATGATTCAATTTCGTTTTATAATTTTGATATCCAATTTCAAAATAATTTAATTAAATTTAACGACATACTTCGAGATCATCAGTTGATTTCTATTTTTCAAGAAGCGCATGGTTTTTTGTCCGAATTTTTAAAGAACAATGGCTGTGATTTTGAGTCAGGCGCAATGAAGCGCGTATTTGAAGCCCCATTATTAATTCATTTTATTTTAAATAAAGCGATTTATATCTTGATTGATACAAATAAAAAAACACTTAAAATAAATTAAGTGCGAATTGTTTTTCTTTTTTAAAATGATTAATTACATTTTGTTAAATTTTAAAGGTGATCCTCTTTTTAAATTGATATAATGAAACATGATGAAGAATTTTGAATCTGTATTTA